>Ga0247727_10001244_pt1 | contig 61515 bp, 48 predicted proteins | sample WisWelCaveWW1625_FD_202498 | JGI IMG/M metagenome (GOLD analysis project Ga0247727, IMG submission 202498) | Biofilm microbial communities from Wishing Well Cave, Virginia, United States - WW16-25 | ecosystem: Environmental > Aquatic > Deep subsurface > Groundwater > Cave microbial mat | place...
CTGCGCATCGAGCGGCTCGAGGAGGCGCTGCGCATCATCCGCAGCACCTGGAGTCAGGACAAGACCAGCTTCGCGGGCAAGCACTACACGATCGAGGCTGCGCAGGCCGCGGTGCTGCCGCGCCCCGAACCGCCGCGCATCTTGATCGGCGGCGGCGGGCCGAAGGTGCTCGCGGTCGCCGGGCGCCACGCCGACATCGTGGGCGTAAATCCCAAAGTGGCCGAAGGGCGCGTGACGGCGGCGGCGATGCAGGACTCGACGGCCGAACGCACGCTCGAGAAGGTGCGCTGGGTGCGCGAGGCCGCGGCCGCGGCCGGTCGCGACGCCGACGCGCTCGAGTGGAACGCGCTCGTGTTCGTGACCGCCGTGACCGACGACCCGAAGCCGCTGCGCCAGGCGCTCGCGAAGAACGGCGGCATGACGGTCGAGCAGGTCGCCGCCTGTCCGCTCTACCTGACCGGCCCCGCCTCCGAGATCCGCGACCTGCTCGAGCAGCGCCGCGCGCAGTTCGGCATCAGCTACGTCGTGATCCAGGGCACCGACGAGAAGGTGCTCGCCTCCTTCGCCGAGCAGATCGTGGCACCGCTGGCGGGCAGCTGAGCATGCTGAAGCTTGCGATCGACTTCGAGCATCCCTCGCGCCGCTGGTGGGAGAACGGCGGGCAGTCGCTCTGGGACGGCATCCTCGACGACCTCGGCGGCAGCTCCGTCGTGCTCGACGACCACGTCGCCGCGTCGTGGATCGCGGAGGCGAGCCGCATCCCCGGCTGGGCGGACGGTCCCGAGTACGCCCCGCATCCGGTCCGCGCCGCGACCGTCGATGAAGAAGATCCGGATCTCTAGCAAGCGCCGCGACGCGGCGCGCGCCGTGAGGCGCCTCGTTGCGATCACGCTCGCGGCCGTGCTGCTCGGTCCGGCGCTGCCCGTGGTCGCGCTACGCTTCGTGCCGCCGCTCGGCTCCGCGCTGATGCTCGAGCGCTGGCTCGAAGCGCGCGGCGCGGGCCGCAGCTTCCGCCTGCGCTACGACTGGGTGCCCGCACGCGCGATCGCGCCCTCGCTGCGTGCGGCGGTCGTGGCCTCCGAGGATCAGCGCTTCTTCGAGCACGGCGGCTTCGACTGGCGCGCGCTGCGGCGTGCGGTCGGAGAATGGCGCGACGGCGAACGGCTGCGCGGCGCCAGCACGATCAGCCAACAGCTCGCCAAGAATCTCTTCCTGTGGCCCGGCCGGAGCCTCGTGCGCAAGGGCCTCGAAGCCTGGCTCACGCTCTGGATCGAGTGGCTCTGGCCGAAGCCGCGCATCCTCGAGGTCTATCTGAACGTGGTGGAGCTCGGGGACGGCGTATTCGGCGCCGAGGCCGCTGCGCAGCGTTACTTCGGGCGCAGCGCGGCTCGGCTCACGCCGCACCAGTCGGCGCTGCTCGCGGCGATGCTGCCGAGCCCGCGCCGCTCGAGCGTCGCCAACCCCTCGCGCTCCCTGCGCGAGCGCCAACGCTGGATCCTGCGCCAGATCTGAGCGAGTGGAGCAAGCGAATGAGCGGGTGAGCGGGGACGTTCGTCAAAACGTCAAGTTGTTGGAGCATGTACGCAGTCGGGTCGGCAACGATTTGACGTTTTGACGAGCGTCCCCGCTATCCGCTATCGCGGCAGCACGGCGCGCTGCGTCTCGAGCCAGGGTCCGTCGGAGGCCACCACGTCGATGCAGAGCGTGGTGACGCCGGCCTCGACGAAAGCTGCGAGCTGGGCGCGGCAGGCGTCGGGTGTGCCGTGTACCACGAGGCCGTCCACCCAGTCGTCGGGGAGCGCGGCGAATGCGGCCTCGCGATCGCTCGCGCGCAAGGCAGCTGCCACACGCGAGACCTCCGCGCTGCGCCCGAGCGCGGCGTGGAAACGCGCGTACGGTTCCGCCGCGAGATAGGGTGCGATCAGCTTGCGCGCCATGCGCCGGGCCCGTTGCGCGTCCGCCAGCGCGAACACCGCAACGCGCAGGAAGACCTCCTTGCCGCGCCCGCCAGCCGCGACGAAGGTCGGCAGCACGCGCCGCACGTCCGCGGCGGAGAGGAGCCCGAGGCACACGCCGTCCGCCTCGGCGCCGGCGAGCGCGAGCATCTGCTCGCGCAGCGCCGCGACCAGGAGCGGCGGCGACGACGCCGGTGCGCGCGCGAGCGCGAAGCTGCGTACCGCGAACGTCTCGAAGGCGGCGTCGATGCGCTCGCCCGCGAGCGCCGCGCGCAGGAAGCGCAGCGTGTCGCGCATGCGTGCCACGGGCTTCTCCATGCGCGCCGCGTTCCAGCCCTCGACGATGGTCTCCGACGACGTGCCGATGCCGAGCGCGAAGCGCCCGGGCGCGGCCTCGGCCACGGCGGCCGCCTGCATCGCAAGCAGCGCCGGGCCGCGGCTGTAGATGCCCGCGATGGCGGCGCCGAGCCGCGCCCCCGGCGCCTGCGCGGCGAGCGCGGCGAGCGGCGTGAGCGCGTCGAAGCCCCGCACCTCCTGCGTCCAGAAGTCCGAGTAGCCGGCGGCCGCGAGCGCGGCGAGCGTTCCGGCGTGCTCCGACAGCGCGCAACCCGCGAGCGGCACCGTCGCGGCGAAGCGCACGCTCAGCTCCGGCCGCCGAGCCCGAGCGCCTGCCGCGCGATCACGCCGCGCATCACCTCGGAGGTGCCGCCGCCGATCGTCTCCCACAGGCTCTGCAGCCAGAGCTGCTGGACGCGCGCGCCCTGCACCAGCGCTTCTGCGCCGGCCCAGTCGAAGGCGCGCGCGGCGATCTCCTGACACAGCTCGGTGTGGAACACCTTGTTCGCGGCCGCCTCGGCCACGGCGCTCCGTCCGGACTGCGTCAGCTCGACCACGCGCAACGCCAACACCTCGGCCTCGAGCACGGCCACGGCCAGCTCCGCAAGGCCGCTCTGCACGCCCGGCTCCTGGTCGCGCCCGATACGGCGCAGGAACGCCGTCAGCTCCAGCAGGTCGCGCTTCAGCCGGCCCGCCGGAAACTGGATGTGGCGCTCGTCGGCGAGCGCCTCCCCCATCAGCTGCCAGGCACCGTGCTCGGGCCCGACGCGCCGCTCGGCCGACACCATCACGTCTTCGAAGCGGCAGGCAAAGAGCGCGTCGCCGTCGAGGGTCGGCAGCGGCGTCACGGTGAGGCCCGGGCTCGCACGATCCACGATGAAGAGCGAGAGCCCGCCGCCGCGGCTGCCGGGCTCGCCGGTGCGAGCGAGCAGCCAGAGGTACTCCACGTGCCCGGCGTAGGACTGCCAGCACTTGTCGCCGTTCACGACGTAGCTGTCGCCGCGGCGCTCGGCGCGCGTGCGCAGGCTGGCGAGGTCGGAGCCGGCCTCGGGCTCGGAGTAGCCGAGTGCGAAGTGGCTGACGCCGGCTCGGATCGGCGGCAGCCAACGCGCGCGCTGTGCGTCGGTGCCGGCGCGCAGCAGCGTACGCGCGACGATCGTGGCGAGCGGACTGCGTGCGGCGCGCGCGAAGGCCACCTCGTCCCACAGGATGTACTCGTAGCTGGGCGGCAGGCCGAGCCCACCCTGCTCCTTCGGCCACGCCAGCGAGAGCCAGCCGCGCTCGCCGAGTGCACGGAACAGCGCCGCCACGCGCGGCCACTTCGGGCCGTGACACAGATAGGCGTCAAGGTCGGCCCAGCCGCCCAGAAAGGCGCGCACCTCCTGGCGGAAGACCTGCTCGGCGGGCTCGAACAGCCGCCTCACGAGGTGGCCCCGGCGCCGAGGCACACGACGAGCGAGCCGGCCTCGCGCTCGCCGAGCGGGAGCGAGGCCCACTGGCGGATGCGTCGCGTCAGCGCGAACAGCGGCCCTTCGAGCGTGATGCCGACGGCACCCAGGGTCTGATGGGCCCGCTGCGCCGCGGCCAGCGCCGAGCGACGCGCCGAGAGCCACGCCGCGGCGGCCAGGGCCGGCGCCTCGGCGTCGCCCGTGTCCGCGGCGTGCGCGGCGGCCCGCGCCAGCATCTCGCTGGCGGAGATGCGCGTCCAGGTATCGGCGAGCGCATGCGCCACCGCCTGGAACTCGCCGATCGCGCGGCCGAACTGCCTGCGCGTGCGGGCGTGCTCCGCGGCGATCTCGAGCACGTGGCGGCCCGCGGCCGCCAGCAGAGCGGCACAGACCAGACGACCGGCTGCGAGCGCTGCAGGCGCACCCGGCAGCTCCGCGCCGCGCAGCAGCTCGACGCGACCCCACGGCTCTCCGCCGAGTGTGTCCACCGGCTCGATCGCGCCGGCCGGCTGCGCGCGGTAGGCGCGGCCCACGTCGAGCGCGATGAAGTGATGCGCGAGCGGCGCGAACGGCAAGAGCGGCGGCTCACCCACCGAGGCGATCGTCTCGCCGGCCGCGAGCGCCGCGCGCTCGGGCGCCGGCAGCAGGCGCAGCGCGATCGCCGTCTCGACCAGCGGGCCCGGCGTGGCGGCGGCGCCGAGCGCCTCGCAGCTCGCGACCAGCTCGCGCGCGCCGCTCTCGCCGTCGGCGCCCGCCGCGATCGCGCCGAGGCTCGCAAGCTCCTTCCAACGTGCGTGCTCGAAGGCGACGCCGCCGCGCTCACGGCACCACGCCGCGACGGCGCCGCGCACCGCCGCGCGCTCCGCATCGAGCTCGAGCGCGGCGATCACGCCGGCGCGCCCCAACGCTCGCGCGCGAGCGCACGCAGCGGCTCGCCGGCGCCGCCGCACTCGAGGCGCAGGGCGAGCAGGCGCAGGCTGAAGACGTGCAGCTCGTGCTCGGTCGTGTAGCCGATCGCGCCGGAGAGCTGGTGCGTCTCGCGGTGCACGTGGCCGGCGGCGGCCAGCGCGAGGCCTGCCACGCAGGCTGCAGCCTCGGTGCGCGCGCCCTGCGCGGCCGCCTCGTAGACCAGCCAACGCACCCCTTCGATCTGCACCGCGCATTCCGCCAGACGGTGCTGCACCGCCTGGAACGAGCCGATCGGACGGCCGAACTGCTCGCGCTGCGTCAGGTAGCGCACGGTCAGGCGCAGCGCGGCGTCCATCGCTCCGAGCGCCTCGACGGCGAGCGCCACCCGCCACCACGCCAGCAGCCGCTCGCCCGAGGCCGGGCCGAGCGTCTCGCCACGAGCTCGCGCCGCGGCGCTGATACGGCCGAACGGATAGCCGAAGTTCGAGTGTACGGGCGTCACGTCGGCCGCACTGAGCGGAGCGATGCGCGCGCGCTCACCATCCAGGACGAGCAGCGTGCGCGCCGAAGCTGCGAAGCGGATCGGGCCGTCGGCGGCGGCGCGCACCAGCGCGACCGGCCCGGGCAGCGCGCGGCCGGCGACGAGCGGTGCGACCAGCGCCGTGGCGGCGAAGGCCACCGTGCCGGCCGCGCCCGCGACGCGCTCGGTGACGAGCGCCGCCTCGAGCGCGCCGGTCTCCTCGGCGAGCGCGATCCCGTCGAAGCCGGCCTCGTCGAGCGCTGTGTCGAGCGCGGCGTCGTAGGCGCTCTTCGCCGCCAGCTCGATGGCGCGCGCCGGCCCCGCGTGGCGCGCGAGCAGCGCGTCCACCGCTTCTAGCACCGCGCGTTGGTCGTCCGACAGTTCGAAATCCACGTTCCTACTCGACGCGGCTCAGCTGCGGGCGCGCCTCGAGCGCCGGGGGCCATCCAACATCCTTCGCCGCGCCCGCCAGCTGCAGCCGCGTCACGCGCCGCTCTTCGGCAGCTGGAGCCAGCGCGCTGCGATCAGGTTGAGCTGCACCTCGGTGGCGCCCACCGCCACGCCCGCCGTCATCGAGAGCCTGAAGTTGGCCGCGGCGAAGCTCTCGTACACGAGGGCCTCGCTACCGAACACCTCGAGCGCCAGCTCACCGACCCGCTTGTCGGCCGTGGTGCCGGCCACGCGCGCGAGGTTGGTGTCCACCGTGGGCGGCCGCCCCTTCGCACGCCCGTCGATCACCCGGTACGCCAGCACTCGCGCCGCCTCACACAGCGCGCGCGCCTCGGCCAGCCGCTCCTGGAGCGCCGCATCCGCCAGCCGCCCGCTGGCCTTCGCCGCCTCGGCCAGCGCGTCGAGCACCAGCGCAGCCTTGGCGTAGCGCGCCGCGCCCACCCGCTCGTAGGCGAGCGCGTAGCTCACCACGTCCCAGCCCTCGTGCTCGGGGCCGAGCCGGGCCGAGACCGGAACGCGCACGTCACGCAGGAACACCTCGTGGAAGTAGCGCTCGCCCACCACCGAGGGGATCTCGCGTACCTCCACGCCCTCGAGGTCCATCGGCATCAGCAGCACCGAGATGCCCTTGTTGCGACGCGACTCCGGATCGCTCCGCACCAGCAGGAAGCAGTAGTCGGCCTTGTTGCAGTACGAGGTCCAGATCTTCTGGCCGTTCACGACGTAGACCTCGCCGTCGCGGTCCGCGCGCGTGCGCAGCGCGGCGAGATCGGAGCCCGCATTCGGCTCCGAGAAGCCCTGGCACCAGAGCACCGCGCCCGACGAGATACGCGGCAGGTGAAGCGCCTTCTGTGCCTCGCTGCCGTACTTCATGATGGCGGGGCCGATCCAGTTGACGTTCATGTACTGCGAGCCGCGTGGCTCGCCGTGCGCCCACATCTCCTCGCCGAGCACCGCGTGCCGCCAGGCCGAGGCGTCGCGCCCGCCGTACGCGGCGGGCCAGTGCTGTGTGAGCCAGCCGCGCTCGGCGAGCCGGGCGCAGAAGCGCCGCGAGAACTCGAGCTGCGCGTCACTGCCGGGCCCGTCCTTCGACAGCTTCGCCCAGTCGGGCGGCAGCTCGGCTGCCAGGAAGGCGCGCAGCTCCGCGCGATAGGCGGCGTCCTCGGGCGCCCACTCGAACTCCACCTGGGTCCTCCTACTCGGTCGGCGCGCGCCCGGTCAGCGTCGTCAGCAGGATGCGCGCGCAGGTCTCGCGCAGATCGTCGCGCGTGACGCCGAAGAAGCCCATGTCGCGATGGTGCGCCGCGAGCCGCTCGAGGATCGCCGCGATGGCGACGGCCGCGGCGTAGGGATGGAATGCCTTCGCCACGGCGTTGCGCGCCTGCCCTTCGCGAATGCGCGCCGCCAAGGCGTCGAGCACGGGACCGATGCTCTCCTGGCGCACGCGTTGGAAGCGGCGGTCGCCGCGCTCGGAAGCCATGTTGCGCAACGTCAACACGGCGTGGTGCGCATCCCAGTGATCGAAGAAGCGGTCCACCACGGCGCGCGCTCGCGGGAGGCCTTCGCGGCCGTCGAAGGGCCCGGCCAGGCGCTCGACCACGGCCGGCATCTCCTCGGCGGCCTCTTCGGCGAGCACCAGCGCCACGGTCTCCACGTCCTTGAAGTAGTGGTAGAAGGTGGCGGGAGAAGTCCCTGCCCGGCGTGCGATGTCGACGACCGGAAGGTCGAGCATGCCCTGCTCCTCGAGCAACGCCGCGGTAGCCGCCATGATGCGCCGGCGCGTCGCGAGTGCGCGCGGGCCGAGGGCGCGCCCGGTCTGCGCCACCGGGAGGCGCTCGCGCCGCCGCACCGCCGTTCCGGCCTCGTCTCGGGCCACGCCGCCTCCGCCTGCGTCAGCCCGCGGCCGCGCGGGGCCACCGTAGCCGAGCGTTGACGCTCCGTCAGATCCGCGTTTCCCTGCCCGCCGTGAACGTGCGCGACCTCTTCGACCTGTCCGGGCGCAGTGCGCTCGTGACGGGCGGCGGCCGTGGCATCGGGCGCTTCATCGCCGAGGGCCTCGCCGAGGCGGGCGCGCACGTCTTCGTCGCCTCGCGCAAGCTCGGCAACTGCGAGCGCGTGGCGGAGCAGATCGTGGCGCGCGGCGGCCGCGCCACCGCGCTCGAGGCCGACGTCTCGAAGCCCGAGTCGATCGATGCGCTCGTGGCCGCCGTGCTCGAGCGCACACCGCGCTTGCACGTGCTGGTGAACAACGCGGGCCTGGCCTGGGCCGCGCCCGTCTTCGACTTCCCGCTCGACGGCTGGGACCGCACCTTCGGTCTCAACGTGCGCGGCGTGTTCTGGCTCTCGCGCCAGGTCGCGAGGCACATGCGCGACGCAGGCGGTGGCAGCATCGTGAACGTCAGCTCGCTCTCGGCGTACCTCGGCGCCAGCGACGAGGAGCAGCCCGTGGTCGCCTACATGGCGAGCAAGGGCGCGGTCGAAGCGCTCACGCGCGCGCTGGCCGTGAAGCTGGCGCCGCACGCGATCCGCGTGAACTCGCTCGCGCCGGGCCCGTTCGACACCGACATGCTCGAGCACGTGAAGCGGGACCCCGCCACGCTCGCGCGCCACAACGCGCAGGTGCCCCTCGGCCGGCCCGGCGGCGCGGACGACATCAAGGGCGCGGCGCTGTTCCTCGCGAGCGACGCCTCCGCCTTCGTCACCGGCGCCACGCTGCGCGTGGACGGCGGCATCTCCGCCGTCTATCCGGTGAGGAAGCTCGGCTAGGAGCTTGCGCGGTAGAAGGCGAGAGCAGAGTCGCTCCGGTGAGCTGGCGAGTCGGGCGAGCGGCCAGGAGCGCGAGAGAGACGCCGTCGTGCAGCGTCGGTGGCCGGGCCGGGTGGACCGGTCGCTGCTCCCGGCTCCGTCGGCTGGAGGAGCGGAGCGTTCCGCACGCGCACGCGCGCCTCCGCAGCGACCGGCTCCACCCGTCCCCGCTTCTCGGTCGGTGCACGTAAGACCGAAGTCTGTGCCCCGTCGCCAGCGGTGCACGGGGTCGAGTGCTGGGCTCCCGCACGCCGACCGAGTCGCGAGGCCGGGTGGAGCCGGTCCTCGCGGAGGCGCGCGAGCGGTAGCAACCCAGCTGGCGCGCTCGCGCAGCGGCACGCACAGCGGTGGTGCGTACCCCCCTACGGGGTGCCGAGGGAGCCGGCGCCGGGAGCGAGGATCGGTCCACCCGGCCCGGGCACCCGCCGCCGCAGAGTCCCTCTCGCCTGTACCGGGTGCTGGGGTGTCCCGGTTCCTCGGCGCGCCGGTCGTCGAGGACCTAGCAGGCCGCCCCGCCCACGTCTTCCCTGACGCGCAGCGCCCGGCTCAAGTGCAGGCTGCGGCGTGACGATTTCATTCTCCGCCATGCATGCGGAAACAGCGCTGCACCCGCGAGACGGCGTCGAGGAGGCGGTCTGCCACCTGCTGCGCGCGATCCAGACGCTCCGCACCTACCCCGCCAGCAACCAGCTGGCGCGGGAGGCGCTCGCGGCGCTCCAACCGCGTCTGGCCGCCGCCGCGCCGTTCGCGCTCGAGCTGACGGCGTCTGGCTTCTTGCTGGCCTCCGAACCGATCGGGGGAGGCGAGCAGGACCGGGCCAAGGTGGCGCTCGCTCTGTTTCGCGACGGAGTCCGGCGGCTCGAGCTGCGCCAGGGCATCGAGGCCGCCGAGACCGAGCGCCTGGTGCTCGCCCTCGCCAAGCCCATCCATGCGGACGATCTGACCGAGGACTACGTCACCCGACTCTGGGAGGGAGACCTTCCCCACGTCGGCGTAGCCGCGGTGGATCCTTACATCGACGTGGACATTCAGGAGGCGGTGCTCGAAGGCACGTCGCGACCGGAGCCGGAGGCCGAGGATCAGGCCGGCGAGCGCGAGCACCTGCCCGCTCCCCCCGAAGCCGCCTTCGTCGTGACGGAGGCGGACGCCCTGCGGGTTGCGCAGGAGGTGGAGCAGGCAGATCGCCTGGCGCCGTGGGGCTCCTTCATCGAGGCTGTGTTCGCCACCATGCGCTCCGACGCGGAGGGCAAGCGCGGCGAGCGGCTGGTCCAGATGATCGAGGCCGGGATGCAGCGCTGCCTCGATTCGGGGCGCTGGAAGATGGCCACCGAAATCCTGCGCAGGCTCCGCGGCTCGCTGCCGGCGCCCTATCCGCCCCTGCTGCGCAAGGCGGCCGAGCGCATGGCAACGTCCGAACGTCTCCGCCCCTTGCACGACGCGCTCGAGCGTGGCGAGTGCCCGCCCGCCGATGCGGAGGCCGTGCTGGCCGGCATGGCGCCGCTCGGGCTGGGCGCGGTGTGCGAGCTGCTCGCGGCCACGCGCTCGGAGCACACACGCCGCTTCTATGCCGATCTGCTGGCGAAGACGGGCGCGCAGGCGCTGCCCGCGCTCCTGCCTGCCTTCCAGCAAACCAGCGATGAGCTGAGACCGCTCCTGATCGGAGTGCTCGGTCGCATCCGGGATCCACTCGCAGGCGTCACGCTCGTAGAAGCCTTACCTGCGGCCTCGGGCGGCACACGACGCGAGGTAGTCCGGGCCCTCACCCTGCACCAGTCGGATGCCGGCATCGCGGAGCAGCTGCTGCGGGTGGCCCTCGACGACACCGATGGGGCCTGTCGCGTGATCGCGCTGCGCGGCCTGGCCCGAGGCACCGGACCGGCCGCACAGCAACGCGTGCTCGCGCGCATCCAGGCGCGCAACTTCTCCGGACTTCCCGACGAAGAGAAGGACCTGCTCTTCGCCGCGCTCGGCCGGGTGGGAGACGACTCGGCGGTGCCTTTCCTCCGCGGCCTGCTGAAGCCGGGTTGGCTCTTCGGCGGCGCCGATCGCGAGAGCTGGCGGCGGGTCGCCTTCGCCCTGGCGCGACTCGCGACGCCAGAGGCCCTGCGCACCCTCGAGGAGCATGCCGACAGCCGTCATCCCGACCTGGCCCGGATCTGCACCGAAGCGCTGCTCCAGGCGCGCAGGAGCTCCCGGTGAGCGAAGCCCCTCGTCCGCCGCCCCGCGCCGCCGAGCCGGTGAGTTTGCAAGCGCTCCAGACCCGCCGTGAGCTGGTCGCGCATTGGATGGGTCTCTTGCGCTCGGTGCGCGTCTACGAGCCCGGCAACGCCACGATTCAGTCGATCGCGGCACGCATCCTGGCCAGTAGCCGCCGCCTGCACGAGAACGCCTCCGACATCGAGCTGCTCGTGCGCCACGACTCGATCTTCATCGGCGGGGAGCGACTGCGCGAGTCGGCCGTCGCCTCCAGCGCCTATCACGGATTCATCGATCTGCTGACGCGGTGCGGCCTCGCGGCGTTCCGCATGGAAGTCGACGCCAGCGAGCGCGAGCTGGAGAGCTTCGCGCGCCTGCTCTCGCGCGCCGCCAAGAAGGAGCTGTCCCCCAGCGAGCTGAACGCGGAGCTGGCGGTGCAGGGCATCTCGCGCTTCGAGCTGCAGCTCGCCGAAGAAGCCCCGGTTTGCGCGCCGGTCCACCTCGACCGCGAGCAGATCACGAAGCGCGTCTACCTACGCTCGATCGGCGTCGTGAAGGGCGTGTTCCACTCCATGGGCCGCGACGGGCGGGTCAACGCCCGCATGGTCAAGCGGGTGGTGCAGCAGATGATCGAGGACGTCGACACGGACTACCTGCTGAACCTCAGCTCGCTCAAGAACTACGACGAGTACACCTTCAATCACTCCGTGAACGTGAGCGTGCTCGCGATCTCCCTCGGACGTCACATCGGGCTGTCGCGCCGCCAGCTCTACGTGCTCGGCCAGGCGGGCATGCTCCACGACCTCGGCAAGCTGTGCATCGATCGCGAGCTTCTCAACAAGCCGGGCAAGCTCACCCCCGACGAGCGCAAGGTGATCGAGGGCCACCCGGTCGAGGGCTTCGTTTCGATCGCCTCGAGCCTGGGCGTGGCAGACGAGACCATTCCGGTCGCGTTGGCCGCCTTCCAACACCACGTCAACCTCGACGGCAGCGGCTACCCGGAGACCGCCACACATGCGTCGCTCGGACTGCTGTCGCGCATCGTGGCGATCGTGGACCGATACGACGCGATGACCAGTGCCCGCGTCTATCGGCGCCAGCCCATCCCCGCGCCCAAGGCGCTCGCCATCATGCACTACCGCCACGGGGGACACTTCGACCCGGCGCTCCTCCGCTACTTCATGAACATGCTGGGCGCCTTCCCGCTCGGCACGGCCGTACAGCTCTCGGACGGCTCCATCGCGGTCGTGGTGGGCGGCAACTCGGACGCGGCGTTGCGCCATCTGCCGGTGGTGCGCCTGCTGCTCGATCCTGACGGGAATCCAGCCTCGAACGAGGTGATCGACCTCGCGACGTCCATCAAGGACGAAGAGCCGTTGAGCGTGACCCGGGTGGTCGAGCCCGAGGCCTACGGCATCGAGATCATGGACTACCTGCTGTAGCGGTAGCCCGCAACGGTCGTGTGCGCCGCGCAGAGCTTCGCGAGCGCCCGCTCGCGCAGCGGATCCACCTGCACCTTCTGCGAGCCCGTGTAGGAGACCTCGTCCCGGCCCAGCACGAAGACCGCGCGCGGGAGCTTGTACGCGGAGAGCGCCTCGCGCAGGAACGCCTCGAGGCCGGGCACGTCCACCCGCGCGCCCTCGGTCGGCACCACGCACAGCACGATCGCCTCGCCGAGCGTCGGGTGCGGTACGCCCAGCGCGTGCGCGCTGCGCACACCCGCGAAGCGGCCGGCCCGCTCCTCGATCTCGAGCGGCGAGACGTTGGCGCCGCCCGTCTTGATCAGGTTCGAGAGCCGGCCGGTCCAGTGCAGGTCGCCGGAGGCGTCGAGCGTGCCGCCGTCCTGGGTGTGGAAGAAGCCGTCGGCGTCGAGAACCAGCTCAGGCTCCACCTTCGCGTAGCCCGACATCAGTGTGAGGCCCTTCACCGCGATCTCGCCCTTCTCGCCCGGCGGCAGCACGACGCCCGTGTGCGGGTCCACGATGCGCAGCTCGGTGCCGGGCAGCGCGGGCCCGTTCGTGCCCTTGCGGCGCGCGGGGGGCGTCGCGGCGGGCAAGGCGGTGGCGAGCGTGAAGGTCTCCGACAGGCCGTAGGAGGCGTAGATGCCCCACTCATCCTTCTCGAGGCCGGCCAGCTTCGCGAGCGCTGAGCCGAACTCGATCTTGCGCACGCTCGACAGGTCCGTGCGCGCGGCGTCCGGGTGCTCCGCCATCGCCTTCGCCTGGTGCGGCCAGACCTGGAGCGAGGTGGCACGCTCCCGCGCCGCGAGCGCGAGCGCCTCGCCCGGCTCGAAGATCTCGTGCAGCACGAGCGTGGCGCCCGCGGCGAGCGTGGCGCCCAGCGCCATCGCGATGCCGGCGGTCCAGAAGAAGGGATACGCGGTGTAGACGCGATCCTCGGGCGTGAAGCCCATCAGCTCGGCGAAGCGCCAGCCCTGGATCACGGGCGTGCGCTGGCGGTGGGCCACCCCCTTCGGGCGCGCCGTCGTGCCCGAGGTGTAGATCACGAGCGCGTCGTCCGCGGGATGGATCTCGGACGAGATCGCATCGAGCAACGCATCCGAGACGTCGGCGCCCGCGGCGAGCAGCGCGTCCCATTCCCTTCCGAGGGCCACGATGCCGCGCAGCTGCGGCAACGCGGCGCAGCGAATCGCGCCGGGCTTTGCTCCCGCAATCTCCGGATGGCGCGCGAGCAGGTCGCCCTGGAAGGCGTGGCGCGCCACGTTCGGCTGGAGCAGCAGCCACGCCGCATCGGAGTGCCGCAGCACGTAGTCGAGCTCGTCCGGCGTCGCGAAGGTGTTGACCGGCACGACCACCGCGCCCGTGAGCGCCGCGCCGAACACGGCCGTGACCCACTCGGGCCGATTCGCGATCAGCACCGCCACGCGCGTGCCCTTGCCGACGCCGCGCGCGACGAGCCCCTTCGCGATACGGCGCGCGGCGGCGCGCAGCTCCGCGTAGCTCGTGCTCTTCCCCTCGAAGCGCAGCGCGACGCGCGGGCGGTGCCGCTCCGCGACGTCGTCGAGGAAGCGCGGCAGCGTGTAGCGGGACGGATCCGGTTGGAGGTGCAGCTCGGCGGAGACCACGATCCCTCCCCTACGCCGCCGGCCGCGTCTCCGTCGGCAGCCGCACTTCCGCCGTCCCGCTCGCCATCACCTCGTTCCGCTGGTTCGTCATCACCACCTTCACGCTGGCGAGCGGCTGGCCGCTCTGGCGGTCCTCGGTGATCTCCTCGACCTCGCCGTCGAGAAAGGTCACGTCGCCGGTGAAGGCGGGCGAGCGGTACGACATCTTGCTGTGCACGATCTCGCCCCACTCGCCGCACCAGTTGCCGAGGTAGTCGAGGATCCAGGCGCCCATGGTGGCGCCGTAGCCGTAGCCGCGCGGCAGGCCGATCAGCTGCGCGTAGCGCTCCTGCACGTGGCCGCGCGAGGGGCCGTGGTAGAGGCCGTCCGACAACGTCGGGTCGATCTTCGCGCCCTCGCGGTCGCGGCTCATCTCGGGCAGCCAGCCCGCGTTCCAGAGCGAGGACGGACCGCCCGAATCCCGGAACGCGCCCCACACCGTCATCAGGTAGGCGCGCCACTCGGTGGTGAAGCTCATCAGCGTGTGCGGGCCGATCGGGCGGCGCGGCAGCTTGTCGCCCTTCTTCACGAACAGGCGCCGGTCGTGCTTCAGCTCGAGGAAGCTCTGGTAGTACTCGAACTTCTGCCGCTCGATCTCCTTCAGCTCGTCGTCCGTCCAGCTCTTCTCCTTCTGGCCCATGAACTGTCCGCGGTCGCGGGCGAGGTCGGGGCGGTAGCGGATCGAGGTGGAGCGCTGCTTGCAGAGGATCTCGCCGCGCTGGTTCACGTAGCTGGTGTCGCCGCGCGAGAACATGGTGGGGCCGGCGAACTTGGTCTCGGTGACCTTGTAGTCGAACAGCATGCGCTCGTGGCGGATGCGGTCGCCGGGCTCGATGCGCGGCCCGTACATCCACCACTCGTCGCCGCCGAACAGCATGTGCGTGCCGTCGATGTGGCCCTGGATGGCGGGCGCGGCGCCGTGGCTGTCGTCGGTGCAGATGGCGAAGGACTGCGGTCCGATCAGGCGCCCGAAGCGTCCCGCGCCCGCGAAGGCCTCGTCGAAGTAGAGCGGGTTCGTGTTCTGCATGCCCTGCGCCCAGCGCCGGATGTCGTTCGGGGCAATATCGTCCTTCAGGAATGCGCCGCCGAGCGGCACGCCGATCCAGCCATCGACGTCGGTGGTGTCGAACTTCTCGCCCGCCATGCGTCCTCCAAGCCCTTTCGCTACCCGTTTCGACGGATCGTCGAACGACGCGGCAAGCTATCACATGAACCTTTCGGACAGCGAGTGCACGGCCGGCGGACTGATCCGCAGCAAGGCCGCGAGCGACCCCGAGCGCGTCTTCATCGTGAAGGACGCAGTGCAGCTCAGCTACGGCGAGGCCGACCGGCGCTCGCGCAAGCTCGCGCGCGGCCTGCTCGCGGCAGGCGTCGGCAAGGGCACGCGCGTCGGGATCCTGCTGCCGAACGGGCCCGACTGGGTGCTCGCCTGGCTCGCGGCCGCGCGCATCGGTGCGCTGGTCGTCCCGCTCAACACCTTCTACCAGGCACGCGAGCTGGGCTTCGTGCTGCGTCATGCGGACGTCCACACGCTGCTCACGGCCGCGCGCTTCCTGAGCAACGACTACCTCGAGCGGCTCGAGAAGTTCGCGCCCGAGCTGGCGGGCCACGGGCCGGCGCCGCTGCACGTGCCGTCCCTGCCCTACCTGCGCGAGGTGCGCGTCTGGGAGAGCGACGGGCGCGAGCGCGCCTGGACCTCGGGCGGCGCGTCCACCCTCAAGGCGCTCGCCGACGCCACGCCCGCCATCGACGACGCGTTCCTCGCCGAGGTCGAACGCGAGGTGCGCCCCGCCGACCCGATGGTGGTCGTCTACAGCTCGGGGTCGACGGCCGAGCCGAAGGGCGCGATCCATACCCACGGCACCGTGCTGCGCCACGCGCACAACCTGAACGGCTTCCGCGACCTGATCGCGAGCGATCGCATCTACTCGCCGATGCCGTTCTTCTGGGTGGGCGGCTTCAGCTTCACGCTGGTCTCGGCCATGCACGTCGGCGCGCGGCTCTACTGCCAGGATGTGTTCGAGCCGGGCAAGACGCTCGACTTGATCGAGCGCGAGCGCATCACGATGGTGGCCGGCTGGCCGCACTTCGGGAAGGCGATGTCCGAGCACCCGTCCTTTGCGAAGCGCGACCTCTCCTCGATCCGCGCCGGCAACCTCTACGACCTCTTGCCCGAGGGAGCGCGCCCGAGCGATCCGGAGCTGCGCTCGAACTCGCTCGGCATGACCGAGACCTGCGGCCCGCACACCTTCGAGCGCATGGACAGCGACCTGCCCGAGAAGCTGCGCGGCTCCTTCGGCCGCTCGGTGCCGGGCCTCGCGCACAAGGTGGTGGAGCCCGAGAGCGGCCGGACGCTCGGCCCGGACGAGTTCGGCGAGATCTGCGCGCGCGGCTACGCGGTGATGCAGGGCCTCTACAAGGTCGAGCGCGAAGACGCCTTCGACGCCGACGGCTACTACCACACCGGCGACGCCGGCTCCTTCAGCGCCGACGGCCACCTGTTCTTCGAGGGCCGGCTCGGCGAGATGATCAAGACCGGCGGCGCGAACGTCGCGCCGCGCGAGCTCGAGCTGGTGATGGCGACGCTGCCCGAGGTTCTCGCGGGCCATGCGGTGGGGATCCCGCACCCGGAGCGCGGCGAGAACGTCGCCGTGGCGGTCGTGCTGCGCGAGGGCGCGAAGCTCGACGCCGCGGCGCTCCACGCGCGCCTGAAAGACCAGCTCTCGGCCTACAAGCTCCCGCGCCACACCTTCTTCGTGACGAGCGCCGAGATCCCGATGACCGACAGCGGCAAGCTCGACCGCCGCAAGCTGCAGGGCGCACTCGCGAAGCGCGTGGCGGCGGGCGAAGGCTGAGCGGCCGGCTCAGCGCCCGCGGCGCGCGCGCACGAGCCCGAGGCCGGCCGCACCCGCCGCCAGCAGCAGCAGCGCGCCGGGCTCGGGGACGAAGGAGAGCGTCAGCGTCGTGAAGAACGCCTGGCGGCCGTCGCCGAACTCGCCGTCGACAAAGACCTTCGAGGGTGAGACCAGCGTCACCGTACCGCCGCCGTTCGCCGTCAGGTCGAACGAGCCCATCGCGATCACGTCGGGGAGTTGAACCACCCCGCCGAAGAGATCTGTGAACGACAGCGTGCCGGGCGTCCAGGCATAGAAGTCGACGGTGAAGTAGCCCATGAAGGTGGTGCCGGTGACCTGGCCTGCCTTGCCGTTGCTGAGCGGCACGGCGATCAGCGTATAGACGCCGAGGTCGAACATGGACTGGTCGACGCCCTTGCCGACGTGCACCGCCGTCATCACGATCACAGTGCCCGAGATGCCCGGGCTCCCGCCGCCCATACCAGGGGTGGCGGTGATGAGCTGCGGGCCGCCCTGCGTGATCTTGAGGTGCAGGTCGAGCACACCTGCCGAGCCCTTCGGAACGAAGAACGACGTGGTGAACTGCGGATAGCTGAGGCTCACGCTGATCGAGCTCGCCGTCGAGCTGCCCGTCGCCCCGAGCTGGGCCGTCGTCCGCGTCATCGGGACGCCCTGCGTGACCTGGAGCCACGTGGCCGACGTGAGCGTGCCCGCGCCCGCGGAGCCCGCCGCGCACAGCAGCAGCGCCGCGAGGGGCGAGAGTCGGAGGAAGCTGAGGGCGTGCCTGGCCAGGTCCTCCGTCGGAGCACCGTACTCCTCCAGGGGGTGGTGGGGGAAGACCGAAAATGGCGCGCTTCGGGTCGAACCGGGCTTGATGCCCACCCCGCGCTGCTCGTAGTGTGGCCACCGAGAGTGGGCGCTGCGTCCGCTCGAAGCGGAGGCCCGGTCGTCATGAAAGCGTGTCTGCTCGCCCTGCTCTGCCTCGTCTCGTTCGCGAACGGCGCCCACGCCGAGACCCGGGTGGTGATGATCTCGATCGATGGCCTGCGCCCGGCCGTGTACAGGACGCCGGCCGAGCTCGGGCTGCGAGCGCCGCACCTCGAGGCGTTGCGAGCGGAAGGCACGAGCGCCGAACGCATGATCCCCGTCTTCCCCTCGGTCACGTATCCGGGCCACACCACGCTCGTCACCGGCACGCGGCCCGCCGAGCACGGCATCGTGAGCAACTTCGTGAGCGGACAGGACTGGTACCTGAACGCGTCGGACATCCATTCGCAGACGCTCTGGCAGGCCGCGGAGGCCGCGGGCCAGACGACTGCGATCGTCACCTGGCCGGCGAGCTACGGCGCGCAGGTGGACTTCCTTGTGCCCGAGAACCTCTCCTTCGGCGTGCCCGACGTGCGCAAGCTGCCGCGCGACGGCGCAACGCCCGGCCTCTTCGACGCGCTCGAGGAGAAATGCGGGCGCGTCGCGCTCCCATCCTTCGAAGCGCCCGATGCCGGCGAGAAGCTCGACCGCGTCACCACCTGCTTCGCGGCGGCGGTGCTGCGCACGCGGCGACCGCACCTCCTCCTCGTGCACTACCTCGACGCCGACCATCGCCAGCACTTCGCTGGCGTCGACTCGCCCGAGGCGCACCACGCCTTCGAGCGGATCGACGGCTTCGTGGGCGAGCTGCGGAAGGCCGTCGCGGATGCAGGCGTCGCCGGCGAAACGGTCTTCGTGATCGTGGGCGACCACGGCTTCGTGCCCGTACACACGAACGTGAACGTAAACGCGCTGCTGCTCGCGACGGGCTTCGCGAAGCTCGCAGGCGGCAAGATCGTCTCGTCGCCGGACCTCACGGTCTCGGCGCTCGGTGGATCCGCGGCACTCTACCTGCGCGCGGGCGCGGAGCCACAGCTGGCCACGCGCCTCGAGACGGCGCTCCGCGGCGAGATCGACCGCCGCTACCGAGGTCTCGTCGAGCTGCTGCCGCGCGCGGAGCTCGACGCGCTCGGAGCCTTCCCGGGCGCCGCGCTCGGCCTCGCGGCCGTCGAGGGATACATGCTGATCGCCATCGACGCGCCGCTGCCTGTGCTTCCGACGGGCGCGCTGAAGGGGATGCATGGCTACCTCCCGACCATGCCGGCGATGGCGACGGGCTTCATCGCCGCGGGGCCCGGCATCCGGCGCGGCGTCGAGCTGCCGGTGGTGCGACAGCTCGACGTCGCGCCCACGGTGGCGGCGCTGCTCGGCGTGCGCCTCGAGCAGGCTGTGGGCCTCCCGATCGCCGGCCTCTTCGAGAGCAAGGAGGCGGGCCCGGGCATCGGGATCGGTGCGCGTCCGGGTCGGTGAGATCGCAGCGCACGCCGCGCAGGAGCGCGCTCAGCGCCCCCGGCGAACGTGCGCAGCCCGAGGCCGGCTGCGCCCGCCGCGAGCAGCAGCGGCGGACCCGGCTCGGGCACGAAGGACAGCGTCAGGGTGGTGAGGCTGGTGATGCTGCGACGCGGCAGCTGCGGGCTATCCGCGCTGACCTTCATGGGCGACACGAGCGTCACTGTTCCGCCGCCGTTCACGGTCAGGTCGAACGAGCCCATCGCCACCACGTCCGGCAGTGGAGCGAGCTGGCTGGTCAGCTCACTGAAGATCAGCGTGCGGGGCGTCCAAGCATAAAAGTCGACGGTGACCGTCTGGGCCCCGCCGCCAATGGTGAAGTAGCCGGTGAACTGACCCGCTGCCCCGTGCCGGAGCGGCACCTCCACGAGCGTGATGCCCTGTCCCTTCTCCCAGACCATCACCGTGCCCGGGATGCCCGGGCTGCCGGCCGCCATGCTCGGCGTTGCGGTGATCGTCTGGACGCCACCCTGCGTGATGCGGACCAGGAAGTCGAGCAATCCGCCCCGGGTGTTCGTAACGAAGAACGAAGTCGTGAGCTGCGGGAAGGCGAGACTCACGCTGATCGAGCCGGCCGTGGAAGTGCCCGTCGCCCCGAGCTGCGCCGTCGTTCGCGCGATCGGGATCGCTCCGACGCCATTCAGCGGGGAGATGACCTGGATCCAGGTGGCCGAGGTGAGCGTGCCGGCGTTGGAGGAGCCAGCCACGAGCGTGAGAAGTCCGGCAATCAGAAGGAGTGATGATCGATTGCGCATCGCGGGCCCTCCCCGAGCACTCTGCGTCTCGCAGCATCCGGATCCGACTACAGGATCACCCCTTTCGCCTTGTACTCGAGCAGCTCCTCCACCGGCAGGCCGAGCTCGCCCTGGAGCACCTCGTCGGTGTGCTCGCCCCACTCGGGGCCGCGCGTGAGCACCGGCGGTGTCTCGTCGAACTGCACCGGGTTCGCGACCAGGTGGAAGCGGCCGCGCTTGCCGCCGTCCACCTCCTGCGCGTAGCCGTTCGCGAGCGTCTGCCGATCCGTGAGCAGCTCGCGCGCCTTCTGCACGGGCGCCCACGGGCCCTCCATGCCGTCGAGCGCGGCGCGCCACTCGTCGAGCGTGCGCTCGGCGAAGATCGCGTCGAGCGCGGCGATGCAGGCCTCGCGGTGCTCGAAGCGGCTCTTCATGTCGCGGTAGTGCGGGTCGGTCGCCAGCTCGGGGTGGCCGATGCGCTCGCAGAACTCGGGCCAGTAGCGGTCGGTCTGGAGCATCACGAGCATCAGCCAGCGCTCGTCCTTGGTCTTGTAGGGGTTCACGCCGGGGTTGAAGTTCTGCTTCCGAGTCATCGTGGGCAGCGACTTCATCTCCGCCGGCAACAGGCCCGAGGCGATGATGTCGGGCGAGAGCACCCACATGGCGGTGTTGAGCAGCGAGATGTCCAGCACGGCGGCGTGGCCGGTGCGCTCGCGCTGAAACAGCGCGGCCGCGATGCCGCCTGCGATCGTCATGCCGCCGATGCCGTCGCCGAAGGCGGCGCGCTGGCCGGTGGGCTGCGCGGCGCCGGCCGGCGTGAGGGCGTCGCAGATGCCGCCGCGCGACCAGAACGAGCTGGCGTCGTAGCCGCCGAGGTGCGCCTCGGGCCCGCGCGCGCCCTGTCCGTGCCCGCGCACGTAGATGATGCGGGGATTCACGGTACGGATGTCGGCGACGTCGATCCGCAGGCGCTCGCGCGCGTCGGGCAGGAAGTTGGTGAGGAAGACGTCGCTCTGCTTCGCGAGCCGGTAGAGCAGCGCGAGGCCCTCGGGCTTGCCGAAGTCGAGCGCGAGGCTCTTCTTGCCGCGGTTCGGCTGCTGCACCAGGAAGTCCACGCCGCGGATCTCGGTCGCGATGCCGCTCGTGGCGAGGCCGCGCTGGCCGTCGCCGCGCTCGGGGTGCTCCACCTTGATCACGTTCGCGCCCCAGTCCGCGAGCACGGCGCCGGCCGACGGCACGAACCAGAACTGCGCCACCTCGAGCACGCGCACGCCTTGCATGGGGAGATGCATCGTTCCCTCCTTCTCCGATTGCGGGATCCTATCGCGCTCGCGAGAATCGTTCGCCATGTCCGAGCGCGTGCCCCTGCCCCTGCCCGCCGGCTGGTTCTGCGTCGCCGACGAAGGCGAGCTGGCGGCCGGCGAGCTGCGGCGCGTGCGCTACTTCGGGCAGGAGCTGGTGCTGTGGCGCGGCGAGGACGGCGCCCCGCATCTGTTCGATGCCTACTGCCCGCACCTCGGCGCGCACCTCGGCGTCGGCGGAAAGGTCGAGGGCTCCGCCGTGCGCTGTCCCTTCCACGGCTGGAAGTACGACGGCACGGGCCGCTGCATCGAGATCCCGTATGCGAAGCGCATCCCACCGAAGGCGGCGCTCACGAGCTGGTCGATGCTGCGCCGCAACGGCCTGATCTTCGCCTGGTACGACCCGAGCGGCGGCGCTCCGCGCTTCGACGTGCCCGAAGTCCCCGAGTGGGGCTCGCCCGAGTGGACCGAGCCCGAGCTGCGCAGCTTCGAGGTGAAGGCGCATCCGCAGGAGATGGCGGAGAACATCGTCGATGCCGCGCACTTCCGCTTCGTGCACGGCACGCCCGAGATTCCGCCGATGCAGGCCGAGAGCCATGGGCTGCGCTTTCACGCCTCCCAGGGGCTGACGTTCTCGACACCGCAGGGCGAGACGCAGGGCCGCGTGGACGTCGACATGTACGGGCCGGGCTTCGGCGTGACGCGCTTCCAGGGCGTGGTGGAGACGCTGCTGATCATCACCGGCATTCCGCTCGAGCTGGAGCTGCACCGCACCACGATCCGCTTCATCGTCCGAAGGCTTGCCGGGAACGAGGAGGCCACGCACGGCGTGGCGCGCGCCTTCGTGGCCGAGATCGCCCGCCAGTACGCGCAGGACATCCCGATCTGGGAGAACAAGCGCTACCTCGAGCGCCCGCTGCTCTGCGACGGCGACGGCCCGATCCTCGAGCTGCGCCGGTACTTCCGACAGTTCTATCCGGCCTGATCGGCTCCCCGGTAGTCGAACAGCATCTTCACGGCGCCGCTAGCGCCCTGGTCGTAGCCGGTGCGGAAGGCGCTGCGCCAGTCCGCGAGCGCGAAGCGATGCGTAAGGATCGGCGTGAGGTCGATGCCGCGCGTTTTCACCAGCTCGAAGTACCACTCCATGGCGTGCTGGCGGCGCGCGCCGATCTGCTCGACGCCGAAGGCGTTCGAGCCGACCACCGCGATCTCCTTGGAGTAGAGCGGCGTCCACTCGAAGCGGCGGGGTGCTTCCACGCCCGTGATCGAGATGCGGCCGCGGCTCTTCGTGATGCGCAGGCCCACCTCGAGCGTCTCGGGCTTGCCGACGGTGTCGTAGACCACGTCCACGCCGCCGTTCAGCACCGGCAGGCCGCGCCAGGGCTGGATCTCCTCCGCACCCGTCTCGCGCGCGACGCCCGCGATCACCGCGCGCGGCGGCGCGTGCGCCAGCACCGCGTGCGCGCCGAGCTTCTCCGCCAGCCGCGCCTGGTGCGCGAAGCGCGCCACCGCGAGCACGCGCACACTCGGATGCAGCGCGCGCAGGATCGGGATGGCGCACAGCCCGAGCGTGCCCGCGCCGTAGACGACCGCGACGCCCTCCGGCGGCGGCGGCGAGTGCAGGATCGAGTGCAGCGAGACGCTGAACGGATCGGCCAGCACCGCGGCCTCGTCGCTCAGCTCGTCCGGGACGGGAAGACACTGCGACTCGTGCGCGGGCAGCAGCGGTGCGAAGCCACCGGTGGCGTGGCGCGAGTTGCCATGGTGGATGCCGGGCTCGATGTGGCCGCGCCGGAAGTTCAGGCACTGCGCCAGGTCGCCGCGCCGGCACCACTCGCAGGGTGCGAGGCCGCGCGTGACGCAGGAGAGCCACGGGTTCAGCACCACGCGCTCGCCGACGCGCCGGTGGGTCACGCCCGGTCCGACCCGTTCGATCGTCGCCACCACCTCGTGCCCGAGCACCTGCGGGAAGGAGATGAAGCCGGTCATCGGGTTGTCGAAGGAGCCGTTCAGGTAGACCTGCTTGGTGTCGCTGCCGCACACGCCGCACAGCCGCGTGCGCAGTACCAGCCAGTCGTCGGCCGGAAGCTCCGGGTCGGGGATCTCGCGCAGCTGCATCGGCGCGAGCGGTCCGACGAACGCGCGGGCCGTGACGCTCGAGAGCAGCTTGGTCGCCACGATGCGCGGCATGCTGTTCTCGAATACGAGCGCCTGCATGGGCGGCACCGTAGCAGGATCCGAGCCCTCGGGATCCGGACCGGAGTAGACTGCGCCTCCCGACTCGGAGGCGCGCGATGCACGGACGGATCGTCCTGGCTCTTTCGATCGCGGCCTGTGCCTGCGCAGGCGCGCCCTTCGTGGCTCGCCTCGCGCTCCCGCACGGCGCGGAGCCAGCGACCGCGCGCATCACGGAAGCGGTGCTGCGAGAGGTCGTCGCGGAAATCTCGAGCGACGCCTATCAGGGCCGCGCGCCCGGCAGCACGGGCGATACCCAGACGCGCGCGTGGCTCGAAGCGCGGATGCGAGCCCTCGGCCTCGCTCCGGGCGCCGCCGACGGCTCCTATCAGCAACGCTTCGCGATGATCGGCATGACCGCGCAGCTCCCGGCCCAGTGGAGCTTCCGGCGCCCGGACGGCGCGCTCGCCTTCCAGCGCCTCGCTGACTTCGTCGGGGTGAGCGGCAAGCAGATCGGGCGCGTCAGCCTCGCGCAGAGCGAGGTCGTATTCGTCGGCTACGGCATGCTGGCGCCCGAGTACGACTGGAACGACTACAAGGACGTCGATGTCCGGGGCAGGACGGTCGTCATCTTGAACAACGATCCGGATTGGGACCCGGCGCTGTTCGCCGGCAAGCGCCGGCTCTACTACGGGCGTTGGGACTACAAGTACGAGGAGGCCGCGCGGCACGGCGCCGCCGCGGCGATCATCATCCACACGGACGACTCGGCCGGCTATCCGTGGCAGGTGGTGCAGCGCTCCTGGGGCGCCGAGCAATTCGGGCTACCGGCCGGCGACGGGCCGAGCCTCGACGTTCGCGCGTGGCTCACCGAGTCCGCCGCTCGCGAGCTGGCAGGGTTCGGCGGGCAGGATCTCGCTCGGCTCGTCAGCGCGGCGAGGTCGCGAGAGTTCAGGCCCGTCGCGCTCGGCGTCAGCACGTCGCTCGAGCTTCCGAACGCTCTGCGCGAGATCGAATCGGCGAACGTGCTGGCGAAGCTGCCGGGCCGCGATCCGGCACGACAGGGCGAGCTGGTGGTCTTCTCCGCGCATCACGATCACCTCGGCGTCGGCGACCCGGACGCGAACGGCGACCGCATCCACAATGGCGCCGTCGACAACGCCTCGGGTGTCGCGACCGTCGTCGCGATCGCCGAAGCGTTCGCAGCCCTGCCCGAGCCGCCGCGCCGCAGCGTGCTGTTCGCGTTCGTGGCGGCCGAGGAGCAAGGCTTGCTCGGCTCACTGTATTACTGCCTGCACCCGACGGCGCCGCCTGGAAAGCTCGCGGCCAACCTCAACTTCGACGGCGCGAACATCCTCGGGCGAACGCGCGATGTCGCCGTGGTGGGCCGCGGCAAGTCGTCGCTGGAAGACCTGCTCGCCCTCGCGGTCGCCGGGCAGGAGCGCGTCGTCATCGACGAAGTCTTCCCCGAGAAGGGCCACTACTACCGCTCCGACCAGCTCAGCTTCGCGCGCATCGGCGTGCCCGCGCTCTACTTCAGGTCGGGCGTCGAGGTACGCGGCAAGCCCGCGGGCTGGGGCCGCGAGCAGCTGGAGCGCTGGACCGCGACCCGCTACCACCAGCCGAGCGACGAGCTCGACGCGGGCTGGGATCTGTCGGGCGCAGTCGAAGACGCGCGGCTCGGCTTCCTCGTGGGCGCGGCGGCCGCCGAAGCCGATCGCATGCCGAGCTGGCGCCCCGGTGACGAGTTCGAGGCAACGCGCAAGGCCGCGCTCCAGGCGGCGCGGTAGCAGCTACAGCGGCGGGACCGGCACGCGGATCGCGGGCGCCTCCGTGCCGCCGTCGATCTGGAACACCTTGCCGGTCACCCAGCTCGCCGCGGGCGAAGCCAGGTAGAGGGCGCAGGCGGCGATGTCCTCCACGCTGCCGGGCCGGCCCATCGGCGTGCCGGCCTCGAAGGCGCGCCGTGCGCCCTCGTCCTTCAGCACCACGCCGAGCGCCTCGGTGTCCACGCCGCCGACCGAGATCGCGTTGACGCGCACCTTCGGCGCCAGCTCCGCCGCGAGGTTGCGCGTGACCATGTTGAGCGCCGCCTTGCCGGCGGCGTAGGCCACGAACGCCGTCTGCACCATGTCGCTCGAGCGCGAGGAGATGTTCACCACTGCGCCACCACCGGCCGTCTCGACCATCTTGGGGACCGCGAGGCGTGTGAGCAGGAACGGGCTGGTCACGTTGAAGCGCAGCGCGTTCTCGAAGAAGCGCTCGCTGGTCGCCAAGGCCGGCCGCGGGCCGGTGCCGCCGGCGTTGTTGACGAGCAGATCGAGCCGGCCGAACTCGGCGAGCGTCGCGGCGACCAGCTGCTCGAGCGCCGGCGTCTGCATCACGTCGCACGGCACGACGAGCGCGCGGCGCCCCCGCGCGCGCACTTCGCTGGCGGTGGCCTCGAGGTCCGCTCGCGTGCGTGCCGCGCACACCACGTCGGCGCCCGCCTCGGCGAAGGCCAGTGCGATGCCGCGGCCGATGCCCTTGCCCGCGCCCGTCACGATCGCGACGCGGTCCGTGAGCTTGAAGCGGTCGAGGATCATCGGCGCAGGCCGGCCAGCGGCGGCGCGGCGCGGCCGCCGTAGGGCGGCAGGTCGAGATAGGTCTTGATGCCCGGCTCGGCGCGGCACACGGAGGGGATCGCGCTCACGCAGTGCAGGGCGGTCGCCACGATGCCCGGGTTGCGGACGAGTCCCGCGGCGATCGACTCGGGGTGAAGGCCGTGGAAGGTCGCCTTCACGGACGGATCACCGGTCACCTCCACCTCGAAGCGCTCGCCCTCGGGCCCGAAGCGCCAGTCGGGCTCGAGCTGCCCGTCGCCCATCAGCCAGTTGACGCGCGCGGTGATCACGGGCTCGCCGCGTACGGTTCCCTGCCAGGTGAAGCGCTGCGCCGCCACCAGGCCGGGCTGGATGGTGCCGATCGGCGAGTCGATCGGCGACGTGGCCACCGCCAGCTCGTGCAGCGTGCGCTTCTCGGCGTCGACGGCGAAGCCGAGCGCGTCGGCCAGCAGATCGATCGACTGGAGGAAGCCCGCGCCGAGCAGCTTCGCCATCGGGCTCGACCGCGCCTGCTCGGGTGTCTTGCCGAACTGCATCACCTCCGAGATCACGGCCGGCGCCCCGTAGGTCCGGATGTCCGAGTACTCCTCGGCGCGCACGTGCGTGATCGCGCGCGAGAGCGCCGAGAACACCAACGGGAAGCGCTCGGTGATCCCGCCGGGGTGGATGCCGGTGCCGTGCAGCGTGACGCGGCCCCTGCGGCAGGCGGCCTCGAGGCTCGCGCTGTTCCTTGACGCGAAGGGATAGAACCAGCCGAGGGGCGTCACCACGTTCTTGCCGGACTCGAGAATTCGAGCCAGCTCCTTCGGGTTCGCGACGCGCGGGCTGTACAGCACGCAGTCGGCGTCCGCGGCCAGGATCGCCTCCACGTCGTTCGTCGCGCGCACGCCGATCGGCGGGCGCCCGGCCAGCTCGGCGGCGTCGCGGCCGCTCTTGGCCGGGTCGTGCACCCAGCAGCCGACCAGCGCCAGCTCCGGGTGATCGAGAATGCCTTCGATCGCAGCGCGCCCGACGCCGCCGGTCGCCCACTGGATCACGCGGTGCTTCACCTTCCCTCCGCTCCGACGCTGCGGTATAGCTCAGCGCCCCATGCGTCCCTGCCCTCTCGCCCTCGGGCTCGCGCTCTGCCTCGCCGGTGCGAGCGCTGCGCAGCAGCCGCTCGATCCCGAACGACAGCAGGCGTACGACCACGCGCTGCGCGACTGGGGCCGCACGATCGGCCTGCTCGGCTACGTGTACGGAACCCCCCTGCTCGAGCTGTCGATCGCCGAGTACCGCCAGACGCAGGGCCTCGAACGAGACCTGTCGGGGCCGCGCGGCATGCTCGCGCATGCGCATTCCGGCCGGCTGCCGACGCACGCGACCTCGTGGCTGCCCGCTCCGGACCCCGACCTGCTCACGTCGTCGGCCTGGCTCGACGTCGAGCAGCAGCCCTACGTGCTCTTCATTCCCCCGATGGACGGCCATTGGTACGGCGTCCAGCTCCAGGACTCGTTCACGAATGACGTCGGCTACGTCTCGTCGCGCACGGCCGGCAGCGTCGGTGGCTGGTACCTCCTGGCGCACGAGAGCTTCGCGGGCGAGCGCCCCGAGACGTTGATGGGCGAGATCCGCATCCCGACCTCCGTCGGGTGGCTGCTGATCCGCATCGCGGCGACGCAGCGGAGCGAGGCGGACATCCACACGCGCTACCAGGCACGTTTCAAGCTGCTCCCGCTCTCGGTCTACGCGCGCAACCCGAAGGCCGCGGCGCTCGCGCAGCCGCGGCCCGGGCCGGGCACGGCGCCCGTGCCGCGCGCGACGGCGGAGATGCGTGGCAGCCTCGATGCCTTCCGCGTGATCAACCAGAAGCTGCGCGGGCTCGACGCGCCGGCCGGGGAGCAGGCGCTGCTCGCGCTCTTCGACCGCGCCGGCTTCGGGCCGAGCGTGGAGTTCGACCCGGCGAACCTGCCGGCGCCCTTGCTCGACGGTCTGCGCAGCGCCGCTCGCGACGGGCAGCGGCAGATCCACGAGCTGCCCTTGGAGGTGAGCGAAGCGCGCAGTGCCTGGAGCCGCGCGCCCGCGGCGCTCGGCGCCTTCGGCAACGACTACCTGCTGCGCGCCATCTCCGCAGCGGCCGGGCTCGGCGCCGAGATCCCCGCCGAGACCCTGCGTGCGAGTACCGCCCTCGACGGCGACGGCCGGCGTCTCGACGGACGTATCGACTACCGCATCCGTTTCCGCCCAGATCAGCTGCCGCCGGCCAAGGCCTTCTGGAGCATCGCCCCCTACGCGCGCGCCTCGCGCCGACTGATGACCACGGACACGCAGCGCTATTCGATCGGCAGCAAGACCGAGGGCCTTCGCTACGAGCCCGACGGCTCGCTCGAGCTGTGGATCTCGAGCGACGAGCCCGAGGACCCGGCGCGTCGCGCGAACTGGCTGCCGGTTCGGCTCGAGCCGTTCTTCCTGGTCGCCCGCCTCCACGAGCCGCTTCCGGCCGCGCTCGATGGAAGCTATGCATGGCCCCCTGTCGTCCCCGCGGACGATTGACCGCGAAAGGAGTCCCCGTGACCCGCCTCGTGCTCGCCGTCCTGCTCGCCCTGCTGTTCGTGCCTTCTCTGGCCGCCGCCGATCGCGTGACGGTGAAGGGTGCGGTGCTCGAGGGCAAGGTGAAGTCGATCTCGGCCAAGGAGATCGTGATGGAGACCGTCTACGGCAAGGGCGATCTCGTGATCGCAACCGCCGACGTGACCGCGATCGAGACCGACGCGCCCTTCCACATCTTCCATGCCGACGACGGGCAGCAGGTGGGACGCGTGGTGGGCATCACGCCGGCGGCCGTCTCGCTCGCACTGGCGGACGGCGGCACGACCGAGATCCCCTTCGACCAGATCCAGGCCGCCCCGCGCGACGCCGGCAAGGACGCGAACTGGTTCGAGCGCCGGCCCGTCCAGAGCCCGTGGTGGAGCGGAAACGTGGACCTCGCCTTCAGCAGCACGCAGTCCACGGTGAAGACGACCGCCCTCGGGACGGGCTTCGGGATGGCCCGCGAGCGCGGCCCGAGCCGCCTGCGCTTCGGCGCGAGCTACGTGCTCGGCACCACGTACGACACCCAGCAAAGAAACGACCCCGCGACGCTCGAGGACGAATCCAAGCACGACACCACGGCCGACGAGTTTCGTGCCTACGTGCGCCAAGAGTACGACCTGACCGAGCGCTTCTTCTTGCTCGGCTCGCTCGAGGCCGAGCACGATGGCGTCGAAGAGATTGCCAAGCGGCTGATTCCGAAGGCTGGCGTCGGCTACAAGCTCGTGAACACCGAGACCCTTCTGTTCAGTGTCGATTCCGGCCTCGCCTACATCTACGAGGACTTCTTCGGCTCCGACCACAACACCTACCCGGCGCTGGCCTTCGGCGCGGAATCCGACTGGGGGCTGCCCTGGCTCGGCGCGTCCTGGCACTCGCGAGTGGACTACCTGCCTTCCATCACCGCGTGGATGGACGACTACCGGCTGCGTGGAGAGACGGCCCTGCTGGTCCCGATCGTGGAGCAGATCGCCTTCAAGTTCTCCGTGATCGACGACTACAACGCGCAGCCGGCTGAAGACACTTCGTCCAACAGCTTGACCACGCTGCTCGGGCTTTCGCTGGTGTACTAGGAGACCGACCCAAGATTGTCGGTTGAGCACGGGAGCGCAACGCAGTTGGCGGCGATGCATCGGCGTCGGGGCGACCCGAGCCATCTTGGGTCGGTCTCCTAGCCGCCGCCCCGCCCGAACAGCCGCGCAACGAAGCGGCGGATCAGATCGAGCAGCACGCGGAAGCCGAAGCCCGAGGTGCTGACCGGCTGGGCGGCCACGCCGGCCGCCTGCCCCGCCAGCTCGCGCTCGAGCGACTGGAAGAACTCGTTCGCCATGCTCTTCGCCACGCCCTCCAGCATGCGCTGGCCGACGCTCGCGATCGCGCCGCCGATCTGCACGTCGCCCTTCGCCACGATGCGCGTGCCTGCGCCTTCGGCGACCAGGTTCAGCGTCGCTTGGCCCTTCGCCCAGCCCGGGCCACCCTTCGCCTCACCGACCAGGCGGTAGCTCTCGGGCGGACGCAGCTCGGTCAGCGCGACGGTGCCGGTGTAGCGGCCGCGGATCGCACCGACGCCCAGCTGCACCGCGACGGCGTACTGCTCGGGGCCGGTGGCCTCGAGCTTCTCGACGCCCGGCAACAGCCGCGCCAACACCGCGGGATCGAGCAGCCGCTGCCAGATCTGCTCGCGGCCGTACGCGAGCTCGCGGCTCGAGACCTCGATCTTCACGGCGATCCGTCCTTCGTTGCGCTGAGCGCGGCCAGCGCTTCGGGCGTGTCCACGTCGAGCGTGACGCCCGGATCCGCGACGGGGACGTAGCAGACTTCGTCCGCGTGGGCGTCGAGCAGCGAACGAGCGCCGCGGTCGCCCGTGAGAGCGGCGATCGCCGCGAAGTGACGCGCCGGCCACAGCACCGGGTTGCCACGCTTCCCGTCGTGGGTCGGCACGCAGATCGGGCGCTCGGCGCTCGCCGCGAAGGCGGCGATCAACGCAGCGATGTGATCGGAGCGCACCCACGGCATGTCGCCGAGACAGATCAGTGCGCCGTCGAGCGGGGCTCCGAGCGCTGTGACGCCGGTGCGCAGCGACGCAGCGAGGCCCGCCGCGGGCTCCGGGTTTTCGACGAAGATCACCTCCCGGCCCGCGAGCGCCGCGCGAACGCGTGGCGCGTCGTGGCCGGTGACGACCACGACCGGGCGCGCCGCGGAGGCGAGCACGACATCCACGCAGCGCGCCACCAGAGGCGCGCCATCGATCTCCGCCAGCAGCTTGTTCGCGGCCCCCATGCGGCGCGAGAGACCGGCCGCGAGCACCACCGCAGCAACGCGGCACTGCAGGGCCGCAGCCTGCGCGCCGCGCTTCACGGCGCGGGCTTCCGCAGTCGCTGGGTGATCTCGGCCAGGATCGAGAGCGCGATCTCGGCCGGTGAGCGCGCCCCGACGTCGAGACCCACCGGGGCGTGGATGCGCGCCAGCTCCGCCTCGGAGAGCCCGAGCGCGCGCAGGCGCTCGAGGCGCGCCGCATGCGTCTTCTTGCTGCCGAGCGCGCCGACGTAGAAGGCCGGCGAGCGCAGCGCCACCGCCAGCGCCGGGTCGTCGAGCTTCGGGTCGTGCGCGAGCGTCACGACGGCCGTGCGTGCGTCGAGAGCGAGCGTGCGCAGCGCCTCGTCGGGCCAGTCGCCCACGAGCGTCACGCCCGGGAAGCGCTCCGCCGTCGCAAAGGCCTGGCGCGGATCCACGATCGTGACGGCGTAGTCCGCGAGCGCCGCCATGGCCGCCAGCGGCTGCGCCACGTGCACCGCACCCACCACGATCATCCGCAGCGGCAGGCTCCAGGGTTGAAGAAAGAGCTGGCGGCCGCTGTGCTCGAGCCTCGCGCACTGGTCGCGACGCAGCGCCTCGCGTGCGGCCGCGAGCAGCCCCGCGTCGGTGCCCTGCTCTGCCGCGTCCGGCTCGAGCAGCCGCTGCTCGCCGCTCTCGAGATCGGTCGCCAGCACCAGCTCTCGGTGCGCGCGCCAGTCAGCGAGCAGACGGTCGAGCGTCCCTCGCTTCACTCCACCCGCTCCACGTAGATGCGGATGCGGCCGCCGCAGGCGAGCCCGACCTCCCAGGCCCGCTCGTCGGTCACGCCGAACTCGAGCGTGCGGACCTTGCCGTCGACGATGGCGGCGAGCCCCTCGTGCACCACGGCGCCCTCGATGCACCCGCCCGACACCGAGCCCACGAACGCGCTCCGCTCGTTCAGCGCGAGCAGGCTGCCGGCCGGGCGCGGCGACGATCCCCACGTCTCGACCACGGTGGCGAGCGCCACGCCCAGCCCCTGGTCGCGCCAGCGCTGCGCCTGCTCGAGCACGTCGATCGCATCGGTGCGCATGAACGACGGGATCATATGGAGAGACGGGGGACAGCGCAGCGGCGCGGGGTAGACTCGGCCGCATGGCGGACTTCCAGGGCGTCGACTTCCTGCACCTCGACGAGCTGCTGAACGAAGAAGAGATCCTGGCGCGCGACAGCGTGCGCAGCTTCGTCAGCAAGGAGTTCGTGCCGCTGATCCAGCAGCACGTGCGGCAGGACGGCTCCTTCCCGATGGAGCTGGTGCCGCGCATCGCCGAGCTGGGCCTGTTCGGCGCCAACCTCACGGGCTACGGCTGCGCCGGGATGGGCAACGTCGCCTACGGGCTCGTGATGCAGGAGCTGGAGCGTGGCGACTCGGGCCTGCGCTCCTTCGCCTCGGTGCAGGGCGGCCTGGTGATGTACCCGATCCACGCGTACGGCAGCGACGCCCAGAAGGACCGCTGGCTGCCCGAGCTGGCGGCGGGCCGCGCGATCGGCTGCTTCGGCCTCACCGAGCCGGACTTCGGCAGCCACGTCTCCGGCATGCGCACGCGCGCCGTCGAATCAGGCACCGGCTGGGTGATCAACGGCGTAAAGCGCTGGATCACCAACGGCTCGCTCGCGCAGCTCGCCGTGATCTGGGCGCAAACCGAGGCCGGCATACGCGGCTTCCTGGTCGAGACCGACCGCCCCGGCTTCGAGTCGCGCGACATCAAGGGCAAGATGTCGCTGCGCGCGTCGGTGACCTCGGAGCTGTTTCTGCACGACGTCGAGGTGCCGGACGAGAGCCTGCTGCCCGGCGTCACGGGCCTGCGCGGCCCGCTCTCGTGTCTCACGCAGGCGCGCTACGGCATCGCCTGGGGCGTGATCGGCGCCGCGATGGCGTGCTACGACGAAGCACTCCACTACACGCAGGAGCGCATCGTGGACGGCGGCCCGCTCGCCAGCAAGCAGCTCACCCAGGAGAAGCTCGTCTTCATGCTGACCGAGATCACCAAGGCGCAGCTGCTCGCGCTGCGCGTCGGCCGGCTCAAGGACGAGGGGCGCCTCGAGCACGTGATGGTCTCGATGATCAAGCGCAACAACGTGGACGCCGCGCTCGAGATCGCCCGCAAGGCGCGCGAGCTGCTCGGCGCCAACGGCATCGTGGACGACTACTGCGCCATGCGGCACATGATGAACCTCGAGACCGTACGCACCTACGAAGGCACGCACGACATGCACATGCTGATCCTCGGCGAGCACGTGACGGGGATGCGGGCGATCTAGCGTCTCCGCTGCGCTCGGGCGCCCTTCGACTCAGCTCCGCCCCAGCAGGAAGGCCGCGTTCCGCTCGAACAGACCCGGCGCCTGCTCCGGCCCCGTCCCGAAGCGCCCCGCTGCGTAGTCCGCGAGCGGCTGCGCGGTGCCCTCGGAGTGCGGGTAGTCGCTGCAAGCCATCAGCAGATCCAGAGCGCCGAGTTGCCTCGCGATGCGCGTCGGCTGCTCGTACGCGAAACAGGAGACGCGCACGTGCCGCGCGAACACGTCGCTCGGACGCTCCGTCAGCATCGAGGTGCGTCCCGTGAGGCGCTCCACGAACTGGCTGCCGCCGTCGAGCATCATGCGATACATGGGAACCCAGACCGCGGACAGCTCGACGATGCCGAGCCGCAGCTTCGGATGGCGCGCGAAGACGCCGTTCAGGATCAGGTCGGTGGTGGCGAGCGCGGCCGGCACGTACAGGAACACCGCGTCGAGCGCGAACACCCCTGTCTGCTCCGGCTCGCCGTACCAGGCGTCGTCGAAGACCCGGGGCTGGTCGGCCACGTGGAAGACCGCCGTCACGTCGTGAGACACGAATGCGGACCAGACGCGGTCGAGGTCGGGATGCGAGAGAGGCTTCCCGTCCACGAGCGCGGGCGCGATCATCGCGAGCTTCACGCCAGCGCGCGCGAGCATGCCGAGCTGCGCCTCGAGCCAGAGCGGGTCGCGAAGCGTGAGGTGCGCGACCGGGTGGAGGCGCCCGCCGCCCTCGCTCGCGACCGTGGTGCACCAGCGGTTCCAGGCGCCCAGGTTCGCAGCGAGCGCAGGCAGCGAGACCGACAGTGCGCGCTCGATGCCCAGCCCGTAGTTCGGGAAGAGCACCGCCTCGTCGATGCCGAGGGCGGCCAGCTTCGCGAGCCGCGCGGCCGGCTCCCAGTAGTCGCGCGGCAGCGCCTCGTCATAGCGGACCTGCGGCGGCAGCCCCTCGCGTTCGCGGCGACGGCGCGCGCCGATCGCGGCCGTCTCACCCGGCTGCGAGACATCGGCGATGCCGAGGACCCGGTCGCGCCACAGCAGGCGCACGTGCCCGAGCGGGTCATCGACGAAGCGGATCGCCTCCTCGCGCAGGGCGGGATCGGCGTGCTCCTGCCACAGCCCGCGGTACTCGAACAGATGTTGGTCGCTGTCGATCATGCGCGCCATGAGCTGCCTCCGCGAGCCCGGGACTCGAACCCCGAATCAACGGGTCGAAGGCCCGGACGCATTGGAGCAATCGTCGGTAGTTAGCGCACAAGCTGCCACTCGCGCCCTCGCCTCGGAACGGCGCTCGGGCGGACTCCTTCCGAGGCTCGATCGCCGACGGAGGCCGTTTGCGCTTGCCCTATTCCCCGTCGGAGTTCACGATGCAGCCCCCCTCTGCGCCTCGAGCGAACCATGCAGCCCCGAGTCCTCCTCCTGCCGCTGATCGCTTGTGTGGCGCTGTTAGCGCACAGCGCGGGCCGTGCCGACCCGCCTCCGCCGTCGTCGTGCGCCGACGCGGGCTCGACCTTCGAGCAGGCGACTGTCGGTGAGACCGACTACGCCTTCAGCTCTCCCGGCCACGTCGTCGAGGCGGAGGGCATCTCGTGGCTGGGCATCGTGCACAGCGCCCTCTCGCTGTTCGGCTCCGAGCAGGGCTGCTGGACGGGCGGCCTCGCCGACGGCCCCTACCCCGACACGTCGGTCTACGAGTGCATCCCCATCCACTGTCCGGTCGAGGGTTGTCCGAACCCCTGCTTCGCCTACCACACGACGGAATGCATGGCTCCGGAGGCCGCCGGTGGGCAGGCGATCGAGGGCTTCGAGTGCGCGCACTACGGCGACGGCATCTCGCGCGGGCTCGCGTCCGGAGACCTCGTCATCCTCCACTCCCATCTTCGCGACCTGTACGACGATGCCATCGAGGACGACTACGGCCTCTCGAATACGCGCGTGTTCGACGCGCTGATCGACGGCGTGCACATCGCGTTCGGCGACAGGCAGCGCTCGAGCCAGGACAATGACGCCAGCGCGACGGAGTGGGAGGTGCGCGAGTCCTTGATTCGCGTGCGCGGAAACCAGAACCCGTACAAGCGGCGGCCCGGACATGGCGGCTTCTGGAAGGGCGACCGCATCGCCTCGCACCAGCACCGCTACCGGATCACGAACAACGTCTTCGTTGCCCAGGGGCTCAAGCAGGGAGGCCTGCTGTTCCCCGTCGTGGGCTACGTGGACGAGTGTGCCGGCAACACCCTGCTCTGGGCGGGACCGATCACGGGCAGCGGCGGCTGGCAGGAAGCACTCGCCGATCAGAGCGACTTCCCGGACGGTCTCTCGGACGGCCAGCGCCTGGCGGCCCTGAACGCAGCGTTCCCGGACTGCTTCCACGTGGTGCTGAAGGCCGAGGGTCAGACCGAGGCGGAGTTCCTCGACCTGCCGTTGCTCGAGCTGGGCGGCAAGTCGTGGAATCAGCGGGTCGCCGAATGGGCAAGCACGAACACCGCGCCCGGAGTCGTCATCACGGCGCCCTCCGACGGCACGACGGTCGCCGCGGGCGCAGCGATCGACTTCGCGGCGAGTGCGAGCGACGACGAGCAGGGCGACCTCTCGGCGGCGATCACCTGGAGCTCGAGCCTGGCCGGACCGCTCGGCAGCGGCGCCAGCCTCACCCTCAGCGATCTCGCGCTCGGCACGCACGTCGTGACGGCTTCGGTTACGGATGCGGGCGGCCTCGCGGGCAGTGTCTTTGTATCGCTGACCGTCGAGGCGCCGAACACCGCGCCCGGCGTCGTCATCACGGCGCCTGCCGACGACGCGACCTTCGTCGCGGGCGCAGCGATCGACTTCGCCGCGAGTGCGAGCGACGACGAGCAGGGCGACCTCTCGGCGGCGATCACCTGGAGCTCGAGCCTGGCCGGACCGCTCGGCAGCGGCGCTTCGCTCACGCTCAGCGATCTCCCGCTCGGCACACACCTCGTGACGGCGTCGGTCACCGACGCGGGCGGCCTCGCGGGCAGTGCCTTGGTATCGCTGACCGTCGAGGCGCCGAACACCGCGCCTGGCGTCGTCATCACGGCGCCCGCCGATGGCACCACGGTCGTCGCGGGCGCGGCGATCGACTTCACCGCGACTGCGAGCGACGACGAGCAGGGCGACCTCTCGGCGGCGATCGCCTGGAGCTCGAGCCTGGCCGGACCGCTCGGCAGCGGCGCCAGCCTCACCCTCACGGATCTCTCGGTCGGCACACACCTGGTGACGGCGTCGGTGACCGACGCGGGCGGTCTCGCCGGCAGTGCCTTGGTATCGCTGACCGTCGAGGCGCCGAACACCGCGCCTGGCGTCGTCATCACGGCGCCGGCCGATGGCACGACCTTCGTCGCGGGCGCGGCGATCGACTTCACCGCGAGTGCGAGCGACGACGAGCAGGGCGACCTCTCGGCGGCGATCGCCTGGAGCTCGAGCCTGGCCGGGCCGCTCGGCAGCGGCGCCAGCCTCACGCTCACGGATCTTGCGGTCGGCACGCACGTCGTAACGGCGTCGGTGACCGACGCGGGCGGTCTCGCCGGCAGTGCCTTGGTATCGCTGACCGTCGAGGCGCCGAACACCGCGCCTGGCGTCGTCATCACGTCGCCCGCTGATGGCACGACCTTCGTCGCGGGCGCGGCGATCGACTTCACCGCGAGTGCGAGCGACGACGAGCAGGGCGACCTCTCGGCGGCGATCGCCTGGAGCTCGAGCCTGACCGGGCCGCTCGGCAGCGGCGTCAGCCTCACGCTCACGGATCTTGCGGTCGGCACGCACGTCGTAACGGCGTCGGTCACCGACGCGGGCGGTCTCGCCGGCAGTGCCTTGGTATCGCTGACCGTCGAGGCGCCGAACACCGCGCCTGGCGTCGTCATCACGTCGCCGGCCGATGGCACGACCTTCGTCGCGGGCGCGGCGATCGACTTCACCGCGAGTGCGAGCGACGACGAGCAGGGCGACCTCTCGGCGGCGATCGCCTGGAGCTCGAGCCTGACCGGGCCGCTCGGCAGCGGCGCCAGCCTCACGCTCACGGATCTTGCGGTCGGCACGCACGTCGTAACGGCGTCGGTGACCGATGCGGGCGGTCTCGCCGGCAGTGCCTTGGTATCGCTGACCGTCGAGGCGCCGAACACCGCGCCTGGCGTCGTCATCACGGCGCCGGCCGATGGCACGACCTTCGTCGCGGGCGCGGCGATCGACTTCGCCGCGAGTGCGAGCGACGACGAGCAGGGCGACCTCTCGGCGGCGATCGCCTGGAGCTCGAGCCTGGCCGGGCCGCTCGGCAGCGGCGCCAGCCTCACGCTCACGGATCTTGCGGTCGGCACGCACGTCGTAACGGCGTCGGTGACCGATGCGGGCGGCCTCGCGAGCAGTGCCCTTGTATCGCTGACCGTCGAGGCGCCGAACACCGCGCCTGGCGTCGTCATCACGTCGCCCGCTGACGGCACGACCTTCGTCGCGGGTGCGGCGATCGACTTCGCCGCGAGTGCGAGCGACGACGAGCAGGGCGACCTCTCGGCGGCGATCGCCTGGAGCTCGAGCCTGGCCGGACCGCTCGGCAGTGGCGCCAGCCTCACCCTCACGGACCTTTCGGTCGGCACGCACGTCGTGACGGCGTCGGTGACCGACGCGGGCGGCCTCGCGGGCAGTGCCGGCGTGACGCTGACCGTGGTGCCCGCGAACACCGTGCCCAGCTGCGGCATCGGCCCCGAGCTTGCGCTGCTGATTCCGCTGCTCGGGGCCCTGCGCCAGCGGCGGCGCCAGATCTGAGGGTGGCTGGTGGGCCGCCCGGGACTCGAACCCGGAACCAACGGGTTAAAAGCCCGCTGCTCTGCCAGTTGAGCTAGCGGCCCCGGGGCTCTCGGTACCACCGGGGCCCGGCGCTGTCGACCGAGCGCAGCCCGAGTGCCATCCTGCCGACCTCGAGCTTCGGGGGCGGCGTGGCAACGCGGGGTCGGAGTGGGCTGGGGCTGCTGCTGCCGTTGGCCCTGCTGGCGTGCGCCGAGCCGGAGCGCGTCGAGCGCGTGGTGCTGGTGTCGATCGACACGCTGCGGGCCGACCATGTCGGTTGCTATGGCGCCGAGGCGGCCGAGACGCCGACGCTCGATGCGCTCGCGGCGCGCGGCGTGCGCTTCGAGACGGCGATCTCGCCGGCGCCGCTCACGCTCACCTCGCACGCGACCCTGTTCACCGGCCTCGACCCGCCGCGGCACGGCGCGCGCCACAACGGCTACTTCAGCCTGCGCGACGAGATCCCGACGCTCGCCGAGGCGATGCACGGCGGCGGCTTCGCGACGGCCGCCTTCGTCTCGGCCTTCGTGCTCGACGCGCGCTTCGGGCTCGCGCGCGGCTTCGACCTCTACGACGACCGCATCGGGCTCTATGGCAGCCGCCGCCTGGTGGTGGGCGTCGAGTCGCGCCCGGCCAACGTGACCGTGGACGCCGCGCTCTCGTGGCTCGACACGGCGCCCCCGCGCTTCCTGCTCTGGCTCCACCTCTTCGACCCGCACGCCGAGTACGAGCCGCCGGAGCCGTATGCCACCCGCTTCCGGGGCCGCCTCTACGACGGGGAGGTCGCCTTCGCCGACGCCGAGCTCGGGCGCCTGCTCGCGCGCATCGACGAGAAGTGGGGCGCGCGCGGCACGCTCGTGCTCGCGACCAGCGACCACGGCGAGAGCCTCGGCGAGCACGGCGAGCCCACGCACTCGCTCGGGGTCTACGACGCGACGCAGCGCGTGCCACTGCTGCTCGCCGGCCCCGGACTGCCACGCGGGCGCGTGCTGCACGAGCCGCTGGCGCGCCTCGCCGACGTGACGCCCACGTTGCTGGCGCTGGCCGGCCTGCCTGCCCTCGAAGGAATCGATGGCGAGAGCCTCTTGCCTGCACTCGGGCCCGGCGCAGCGCCCCGCAGCGCCTGGGTGGAGACGCTCGCCCCGCAGCTCGACTTCGGCTGGAGCCCGCTGCTCGGCGTGCGCACCGCGACGCACAAGTACGTGCGTGCGCCACGACCCGAGCTGTACGACCTCCTCACGGATCCGGGTGAACGGATGAACCGGGCCGAGCAGGAGCCGCGCCTCGTCGCGGAGCTCGACGCGTTCGTCACCGCGCGGGCGGCCGGCAGCATCGCGCCGGCGCAGCGCACGGTGACGGCTGAGGAGCGCGCACGCCTCGAGGCGCTCGGTTACGCCGTCTCCGCCGCGCCCTCGGCCCTGGCGACACCGCTCGGCGTCGTCGGTGGGCCCGACCCCAAGGACGAGCTGCCGCGCCTCACGCCGCTGTTCGAGGCGATGTCGCTGCTCGCACTCGACCGCCCGCACGAGGCGCTCGCGCGGCTCGCGCCGTTCGGTCCGCTCGGCTTCGATCTCGAGGTCCTGCGCGGACGTGCGGCGCTCGGCGCCGGCGACTTCGCGCTGGCCCGCGCTGCGGCCGCGCGCGCCTTCGCGCTGTCGCGCCAGCCGGCCGCGCTCGTGCTGCTCGGCCTGCTCGCCGAGGCCGAGGGCGCGCCGGAACGCGCGAGCCACGCATACCAGGAGGCGCTCGGACTCGACGCCGAGGACGCCGCGGCCCAGGTCGGGCTCGCACGCCTGGCCGAGGCCGCGGGTCGTCGCGACGAAGCGCGCCGAGGCTACAGAGCGGCGCGTGAGCTCCCGATCCCGGACGCGGAAGCGTTCTGGAGGCTCGCGGCGCTCGAGATCGAGGACGGCAGCTTCGACGCCGCCCGTGCGCTGCTCGCCCAGCTGCCGCAGCCCGAGGTGAGGAAGCCCGCGGCCGCCGCGCGCCTTGCGCGGGCCGAGCTGTCGGCCGGCCGGCCCGAGCTCGCCCGCACGCGCGTCGAGGGCGCGCTGCGCAGCTTTCCCGAGAGTCCCGAGCTGAAACGTCTCGCCGAGCAGCTCAACGCAGCGGAACGAACACGTCGCCCGCGCTGATCTCGCCCTTCGGCAGCGACGTGCGCAGATCGACTCCGTGCACCTCGCCCGTCAGCCATTGTCCGAGCTGCACGGTGAAGGACGGATCCGCGGGATCGCCCGAGCGACCGCCCGGCACCACGTTCCAGCCGCGCACCGTGTGCTGCTTGCTCTCGCCGACATAGCGGCGCACCGGCCCGCCGCCGAAGCGGAAGCCGTTGAGGCTGTCGGCGCGCGCCGAGAAGCCCGAGGCGTTCACCACCTCGTAGCCGCCGTCGCGGGCGAGGCCCGGCAGCTCCGGCGAGACGTCGCTGTAGCCGCCCGCGGGCGGCACCGAGAAGTCGGGCAGGAGGCGGTGCTCGAAGGTGATGCGGTGGAGCTTGCCCCAGCGATACGTGCTCTGGTCGGGGGAGCCGGCGAAGGCCGGCGCGAACGCCGGGGACGCGAGCGCGTCGAGCGCGTCGCCGAGCGCCGCCAGCAGCGCGTAGTCCCGGCGATCGGCTGCGCTCGCGAGCGCGGCCGGCTCCGGCAGGAAGCTCACGCCCGATGCGCCCACGCCGTCGAAGGGCTGCTCCGAGAGCAGGTGGTGCAGCGTCTTCAGCGCGTCGCCCGAGCCGACACCGAGGCCGAGCGCCGAGAGCCTTGCATCCACCACGCGCCGGATCGCCTTGGCGCGCCACAGGTTGTAGATCGTGGCGGCCGCGCTCGCGCGCGCCTCCGGCAGCGGCACCGAGGGGCGGCGCCGGCCGTTGACGTCCGTATCGTCCCAGCCTTCGGGGATGCCGGTGGGCGTCGAGAAGTCCCAGGCCGTGAGCCGGCCGACGGCTTCCGCGAGACGCGGCTCGGCCGCCAGCTCCGCCAGCAGCACGGGCGCATTCGCGCGCCCCGCGTTCGCGAACGCCTCGCTGAGAAACGGCACGAGCAGCTCGGCGTCGAGCTGCTGATCGTTCAGCTGGAACTGCCGCATGTCGCGCGCGGAGATCTTCGCGCCGCGCTCGATGCGGTCTCGGATCAGGCGCGTGATGCGCCCGGCGCGCATGCCCTCGTCGTAGCCGCCCGACAGGTAGTAGACGGCGCCGGGCTTGCCGGGCCGGCGCTGGTTCAGCACGTCGTTGTCGAGGCTGGTGCCGGCCGGGTCGTTGTTCGCGTTCACGAAGAAGCCGTTCGCCGGGTTCAGCGTCTGCGGCATCTCGTTCGCCGGCAGCACCGCGAAGGGAATCGCCTGGCCCTGCGAGCGGGCGGGGTCGGGCACCCAGTTCTCGAGCCCCGACACGCCGTCGCGAATGAAGACGGGCGCGCGCGAGCGCTCGATCGGGCCCGCCTCGAGGTCGGCGCGCAGCGGCAGCTCGGCACTGGTGAAGTAGCCGAGGTTCCCCTCGACGTCGGTGTAGGCCCAGTTCTGCGAGCCGAAGTCGAAGTTTGCGAGGCCCTCGCGGAAGTCGTCGAGGTTCCGGGCGCGGTTCCAGGTCAAGAAGGTTCGCACCTCGTTCGTGGCGTGCAGGCCCGTGAACTGGAGCACCAGCGCCGTGGTAACGCCGCCGCCCGCGAACACCAGCTGGTCTGCGACGTCGATCACCGGTCCGAAGCTGCGGAACGGCACCGTGATCAGCGGCGAGTTCGCCGCGCGCACCTTGTTGGCGAGGATGCCGTCGCCGATCACGTTCGCGTCGAAGCGCTGGTTCAGGGTGACCTCGACGGGGTGGAACTCGCCGCCCGACCGGATGCAGGCGATGCGCGGCGGCACGATCGGCCCGCACTCGGGCTGGAACACGAGCAGCTCGTCCTCGAACACGTCGGTGACGTCCATGGGATTCGTGGTGGCGCCCCAGCTCACGCGTTCGTTCTGGCCGAGGATCACGCCCGGCACGCCCGGGAAGCCGACGCCGCTCACGTTGAGCGGGCCCGCCTCCGGGTCCTTCTTCACCACCAGGTGGATCTCGTAGAAGGTCGAGGGCGAGTCGAGGCTGAGGTGCGGATCGTTCGCGATCAGCGGGCCGCCGCTCGCGCTGTGCTCGTCCGCCACGCCCCACTCGTTGCTGCCGGTGAAGCTCTCCTGGCGCTCCAGCGCACGCGCGAGGCGCGGGATGTGCTCGAAGCGCGCGCGCACGCGGCGTGCCGCCGCCGCGGCGCGTGCCAGCTGCTTCGGTTCGACCGACTTCCTCTGCTTCGCCAGAAACGGGAAGCCCGACGTCGCGTCCGGGATCGTCGAGGCCGGATCCATCGGCGCCACGCGCCGCACGTCCTCGAAGAAGAGCGCCGCGCCGTCGAAGCCTTGCGCCGCGCCCGCCGACACGAAGCGCTCGAGGTCGTCGGTCGGGCCGACGTCGATGTCGAGCGACAGGCTCGCGGCGATCGCCTTCCCGATCACCAGTGAATCCACCGGCGTCCACGGCCGCGTCGTCGTCAGCTCGAGCGCCGCATATTCGGGCGGCAGCGGGTTCGTCGCCAGCCACGCGTTGACTCCGTCGGCGTAGGCCTGTAGAAACGCCAGCTCGCGGGGCGCGAGCGCGGCCGCCGTGCGCTCGGCCGCGCGCCGCAGCCCGATCGTGCGCAGCTGGATGTCGCTGTCGATCGAGCCATCCCCGAGCAGCTCGGAGAGATCGCCGCTCGCCTCGCGCCGCGTCGCGTCCATCTGGAAGAAGCGATCGCGCGCGTGCAGATAGCCCTGCGCACGCGCCAGGTCGAAGTCGTTCTCCGCGAACAGGTGCGGCACGCCGGGCCGATCGATCGCCAGCTCGACCGGCTTCACGAGCCCGGGGATGGGGACCTCGGCCGCGAGCGCGACCAGCGGCGACAGCAGGACGGCGAGAACGACGGGGAGCTTCAGCATGGGGGCCTCCGGTGGCGGAACGAGCCATTGTGCAGGGAACGACCCACAGGAGGCAAGCACGGAGTGGGCCTGCCCTGCGCGCCAGCCCAGCGATTCCACGCCTGGGATCAAGAGCAGGCGTGCCGAGGCTGTGCTGGCCGGGTGAACCGGTCCCCGCTCCTGCGCTGGGCGCTATCGGCGCAGCGCGCCTCGGACGCTCCCACGCCCTTCGTGCCGCCGAGCCAGCGCGCTGCTCCGGCTGCTCCCGCTCGAAGCGCCAGCGCGGAGACTGGACTCCACCCGGCCCCGGCCGGCCGGTTTCTCGTGGGCAAGCCTCGACGGCTCGAGTTCGATCACGATCTTGCTAGGCGGCCGTGGCTCTCTGTGCGAAAGCTGAGGCGGTGATTCGATAGACGAACAGGCCCCTCGCGTCAGGCTCCGGTTCCAGCACGCCCCCGATCTTCTCCACTGCCCGCTGGGACCGGATGTTCTCCGAGCTGACAAGGAAGACGACGGAATCCACGAATCGAAAGGCATGGCGCAACATGAGCTGCTTCAGCTCCCCGTTGTGCCTGCCGCCCCAGTGGGATCTTGCCAAGAACGTCCAGCCGATCTCGACCTCGCTTCTTTCCTCGCTGTAGCCATGAAAGCGCGAAGAACCGATTACCCGCTGAGTTTCGGCATCGGTGGCTAGCAACGCACCACCGGAGGCCAGCGCCTCGGCGAAGAACTCCCCCGAAGATAATCTCTTCGTGGCGATTCTTGGCGGGATGTTGCTCCCAGATCAGCGGATCGGCAGCAACCGCGTAGAGATCACCATCGGCGCGAAGAGGTCTCAGGGCGACGAGCGTGCCATTCAGAGTCGGCTGACTGTCGAATGACACCCGACGTTCCTCCTGACGCTCTGCACGTCTGCCGCCCGCCGGCCGCCCAACTAGCGATTCGCCTGCGCAGCCATCGACTCGCAGTCTCCTGTGAGCCCTCATCGGGCGCAAGCAGCGCGGCATTCCGGAGAACCTCATCGCGCGACTGCCAGCAGCGAGGCCGGGTGGAGCCCGGTCTCCGCGCAGGCGCCTCGAGCGGGAGCAGCCGAAGCCGCGCGCTGGCACGGCGGCGCGAAAAGCGGCGGAGCGTGCGCGCCGCGCTGCGCCTGCACCGCCCAGCGCCGGAGCGGGGACCGGTCCAGCCGGCCCGGCCTCCCAACATCGCGAACCGACTCTTAGAACACCGCCCGCCGCGTGATCGTCTGATCCCGGTCGGGCCCGACGGAGATCATGTCGATCGGCACGCCCACCAGCGCCTGGATGCGCTCGACGTAGCGGCGGGCGTTGTCGGGCAGCGCGTCGAAGCTGCGCACGCCCGTGATGTCCTCGCGCCAGCCCGGCATCACCTCGTAGACCGGCTCCGCGCGCGCGACCTCTTCGAGCGTCATCGGGAAGTCACCCGTGAGCTTGCCGTCGATGCGCCAGGCGCTGGCCACCGGGATCTCGGCGAGGCCTGACAGGATGTCGAGCTTGTTCATCGCGAAGGAGGTCAGACCGTTCACGATCGCGGCCTCGCGCAGCACCACGAGATCGAGCCAGCCGCAGCGGCGCTTGCGTCCGGTGGTGGCGCCGAACTCCATGCCCTTCTCACCGAGCCATTGCCCGCCGGCGCCCTTGTCTTCGGTCGGGAACGGGCCGCCGCCGACGCGCGTGGTGTACGCCTTGGTGATGCCGAGCACGAAGTCGATGCGGGTCGGACCCACGCCCGCGCCGGTGCACGCCGCGCCCGCCACGCAGTTCGAGGAGGTGACGTAGGGATACGTGCCGTGGTCGATGTCGAGGAAGGTGCCTTGCGCCCCCTCGAACAGCACCTTCTTGTTCTCGCGCAGCGCGCGGTCGAGGATGCGACCCGTGTGGTCCACGAAGGGCTCGAGCTGCTGACCGAGCCCGAGCAGCTCGTCGTAGATCGCATCGGGATCGATGGCCGGCCAGCCGTGTAGCTGCGTCAGCTCGAAGTTCTTCTCGGTGGCGAGTCGGTCGATGGCGGCGCGCAGTGCCGTCGCATCGAGCAGATCCGCCACGCGCACGCCGCGCCGCGACACCTTGTCCTCGTAGGCCGGGCCGATGCCGCGGCCGGTGGTGCCGATCGCGCTCTCGCGCCGCGCCTCGTCGCGCGCCTTGTCGAGCGCGACGTGCCAGTCGAGGATCACATGCGCGCGCCCCGAGACGCGCAGCCGCGCGGGATCCCGCAGTGCGCCCTGGGCGCGGATCTTCGCGATCTCGTCGAGCAGCACGCGCGGATCGACCACCACGCCCGGCCCGATCAGGTTGACCACGCCGGGCTGCAGGATCCCGGACGGCACCAGGTGCAGCACCGTCTTCTGACCGTCCACGATCAGCGTGTGCCCCGCGTTGTTGCCGCCGTGGAAGCGCACCACCAGATCGGCCGAGAGCGCCAGCCAATCGACGATCTTGCCCTTGCCCTCGTCGCCCCACTGCGCGCCGACCGCGACCAGCGCCGTCACGTGCCGAGGTCCACGAGCTGGGCGGTGATCATGTGCGGCAGCGCGCGCAGCTTCTCCATCACCGGGTCGGCCGGCATCTCGTCGACGTTTACCAGCATCGCGGCCTGCTGCCGCTCGCGCACCAGCCCGAGCTGCATGCGCGAGATGTTGATGTGGGCTTCGCCGAGCAGCGTGCCCACCGCGCCCACCACGCCGGGCTTGTCGTGGTTGAAGATCAATATGGTGGGGCCCTCGGGGATCGCCTCGAGCATGAAGTCGTCGATGCGCACGATGCGTGGCTGCGAGCCGTGGAAGATCGCACCCGCGATCAAGCGCTCCACGGTGCCGCGCACACGCGTGACGATGGTGCTCGCGAAGTCGAGCGGGCGGCTCGACTTGGTCTCGACCACGCGGATGCCGCGCTCCTGCGCCACCAGCGGCGCGTTCACCATGTTCACGCGGTCGGAGAACTGCTCGAGCAGGCCCTTCAGCACCGCGATCGTGACCGGCGCGACGCGCAGCTCGGCCACCTCGCCGGCGTACTCGATCTCGATCTCCTCGATGGCAAAGGGGCTGAGCTGTGCCTGGAAGCGGCCGAGCTTCTCGCCGAGCCGCAGATAGGGCCGCAACTGCTCGAGCAGCTCGGGCGAGACGGACGGCACGTTCACCGCGTTGCGGATCGCGCCGTTCTGCAAGAAGTCCCGCACCTGCTCCGCCACCGCGATCGAGACGTTGAGCTGCGCCTGTTCGGTCGAGGCGCCGAGGTGCGGCGTGCAGATCACGCGCTCGTGCTGCACCAGCGGGTGATCCTTCGGCGGCGGCTCCTGCTCGAACACGTCGAGTCCGGCGCCACCCACCTGGCCGGAGCCGAGCGCCTCGAGCAGCGCCGCCTCGTCCACGATGCCGCCGCGCGCCGCGTTCACGATCAAGACGCCGCGCTTCATCTTGGCGAAGGCGTCGCGGCCGAGCAGCTTCGTCGTTTCCTTGGTCTTCGGCACGTGCACGCTGATCGCGTCCGCGCGCTGGAACAGCTCCGGCAGCGGCACCAGCTCGACGTCGAGCTTGGCGGCCAGCTCCAGCGTCGTGTACGGATCGGCCGCGATCACGCGCATGCCGAGCCCGCGCGCGCGGTCGGCCACGATGCGGCCGATGTTGCCGAGCCCGATCACGCCGAGCGTGCGACCGAACAGCTCCATGCCGGAGAACTTCGTCTTCTCCCACTGGCCGGCCTTCATCGAGGCCGTGGCCTGCGGCACGTGACGCGCCAGCGCGACCAGCAGTGCGATCGCATGCTCCGCGGTGGTGATGTTGTTGCCCTCGGGCGTGTTCACCACCACGATGCCGTGCTGCGTGGCCGCGGGGACGTCCACGTTGTCCACACCGATGCCCGCGCGCCCGATCACGCGCAGCTCGCGCGCCGCCGCGATCACCTCGGCCGTGACCTTGGTGGAGCTGCGCACCACGAGCCCATCGATGTCGCGCACGGCCTCGAGCAGCTCGGCGGGCTTCATCCCTGTGCGGCTCACGACCGTGAGGCCGGGCGCCCGTTCCAGGATCTCGATGCCTTCCGGGGCCAACGCGTCGCTCACCAGGACCTTCGGCACACACTCCTCCTCGACGGGCGCACTCGGTTCGCTGGCGGCGCCTGCCCGGCCACCGGGATGGCAAGTCCGCGCAGAATCAAGCGAAAAGCGCCAAGCGCCGGATTCTGGCCGAGGCCCCTTCGGGTGTCAACGAAAACGCGTCTCTGTAGAGTGGGCGGCCATGTCCACGCCCCAGCCGGAGCTCGTGCCGCTCGCCGATCCGCTGCCGGTGCGCCCGCGGGGGCCGCTCGCTGCGCGTGTGCGCCCCCCTGGCTCGCGCAGCCTCACGAACCGGGCGCTGCTCGCGGCCGCGCTCGCCGCCGGTGAGAGCGTGCTGGTGGGCGCGAATGAGAGCGACGACGCGCTCGCCATGCGCGAGGGGCTGCGCGCGCTGGGCGTGCAGATCCGCGTGGACGGCGAGCGTTGGAGCGTCTCGGGCTGCGCCGGACACCTTCCGGCGCGCGGCCGGGTCGAGCTGGACGTGCGCGCGTCGGGCACCACGGCGCGCTTCCTCACCGCAGCGGCGGCGCTCACGGCGCCTGGCGTGGACGTGCTGCTCGACGGCAGCGCGCGCATGCGCGAGCGCCCGATCGGCGACCTGGTGGCGGCGCTCGTCGCGCTCGGGGCCGACGCCACGGCCCTCGGCGCGGGCGGCTGCCCTCCCGTGCGCGTACGGGGCGGGGGCCTCGCCGGCGGCGAGGTCGCGATCGACGCGCGTCGCTCCAGCCAGTACGTGTCGGGGGTCCTGCTGGTCGCGCCCTGCGCGGCACGGGACGTCTCGATCGCCCTGGTCGAAGGCCGGCTGGTGTCGCGCCCGTTCGTGGACCTCACGCTCGCGGTGATGCGCGACTTCGGCGCCGACGCGGAGTGGCGCGACGCCGATCGCCTGTTCGTACGCGCCGGGCGCGGCTATCGGGGCCGCGAGTACGGGATCGAGCCCGATGCCCAGTCGGCGGTCTACGCCTTTGCTGCGGCAGCGATCGCGGGCGGCAGGGTCGAGGTTGCGGACCTGTCCCGAACGTCGGTTCAGGGCGAGCTGGGCTTCCTCGATGCGCTCGCGCAGATGGGCTGCGCGGTCGAGCGCGGCACGCATGCGATCACACTGCGCGCGGCGCAGCGCCTGCGCGGTATCCGCATCGACGCGAACCCGTGGCCCGACGCTGCGCTCGCGCTCGCCGTGGTCGCGTTGTTCGCGGAAGGCCCGACCGAGATCGTGAACGTGGCGAACCTGCGCATCAAGGAGACGGATCGGCTCGCGGCGCTCGAGACGGAGATCCGCCGCCTCGGCGGCAACGCCGAGGCCGGCCCCGACTGGCTGCGGATCGAGCCCGGGCCGCTGCACGGCGCCACGATCGAGACCTACGACGACCACCGCATGGCGATGTCCTTCGCGCTGGCGGGCCTGGCCGTGCCGGGCGTGTCGATCCGCAATCCGGGCTGCGTCGCCAAGACCTGGCCCGACTTCTTCCGGGTGCTCGAGCGCTGGTAACGGACGCCGAACCGAAACCCCGCGGCGGCCCCATGCGTCCTAGAATGGGCCGCCCCACAACCTCGAGGAACAGTGACCGCCAACGCCCGCAAGGGAGTCCGCGTCGAAGCCGACGCGCTCACGCGCCGCTTCGGAGACAACATCGCGCTCGACGGCGTGAGCCTCACCATCACGCCCGGCGAGGCGTTCGGGCTGCTCGGCGCAAACGGCGCCGGCAAGACCACCTTCATCCGCTGCCTGACCGGCGTGCTGCTGCCCTCGGGCGGCGACATCCGCGTGGACGGCTTCTCGGCGCTCTCCGCACCGGCTGAGGTGCGCGCGCGCGTCGGCTTCGTGGCCGAGACCTCGAGGCTGTATCCCGAGCTGCGCGTTTCGAGCTTCCTGCGCTTCGCAGCGGGTGCGCGTGGTCTCTCCGGCCCCGCGCGCAAGCAGGCGGTCGCGCGCGCCATCGAGCGCTTCTCGCTCGGCGACGTGGCGAAGCGGCTGGTCGGGCATCTCTCGAAGGGCTTCCAACAGCGCGTCTCGCTGGCGCAGGCCTTCGTGGCCGATCCGCCGCTCGTGATCGTGGACGAGCCGACCAGCGGCCTCGACCCGCTCCAACAGGAGGAGGTACAAACCCTGCTGCGCTCGCTGCGCGGCGAACGCACGCTGCTCTTGTGTACGCACGACCTCGGCGAGGCGCGCGCGCTCAGCGACCGCGTGGCGGTGCTCGCGTGCGGCCGCCTGATCGCAGTGGGCGCGAGCCACGAGGTGCTCGGCGGCGCCGATCCGCTGGCCCTGTTCCGCGCGGGGGCCGGCGCGTGACCGCCTTTCGCGCGCTCGTCCGCAAAGAGCTGGCCACGCTGTTCGCTTCGCCGCTCGCCTACCTCGCGCTCACGCTGGTGATGCTGGTGACGGCGCTGATCTTCTTCGACCACCTGCGCATCTACAACCAGATCCTGTTCCTGTACTCGAGCAACACGATGGGCGGCTTCGAGTCCGACACCATCCCCGACCACATCAACGTGCGCGACTCGGTCTTCTTTCCGGTGCTCGAGACGCTCGGCATCACGCTGATCGCGCTGATCCCGGTGCTCACGATGCGCGTGTTCGCGGAGGAGCGCGCGCGCGGCACGGACGAGCTGCTGCTCACCACGCATCTCTCGCCGAGCCAGATCGTGGCGGCGAAGTTCCTCGTCACCTACGGCTTCGTGCTGCTGATGATGGCGGGCAGCTTCGTGTACCCGGCCATGGCCACGGTCGAGGGCGGCATCGGCCTCGAGCACCTGCTCGCCGTCTTCATGGGCCTCTCGCTGCACGCGCTCGGGCTCGCTTCGCTCGGCCTCGTCTGCTCGGCCTTCAGCTCGAGCCAGCTGATGGCGGCCGTCGCCAGCTGGGCGGCGGGCTTCGTGCTCTGGGACTTCGCCTGGGCCGGCGCCTTCGTGGGCGAGCGCACGGGCCGCGTGCTCGACCTGCTCTCGATGCACCAGCGCTACGGCAGCTTCAGCGAGGGCCTCGTGAGCCTCGAGCACATCGCCTACTTCGCCGGCCTCGGGCTGCTGTGCGCCGCGCTGGCACGCTTCTCCTTCGACTTGCGACGCGTGGCGGGCTGATGCGGGCGTGGCTCAGCGTTGCCGCGATCGGCCTCGGCTTCGGCGTCCTCGCCAGCTTCGCGAGCGAAGAGCCGGGCTGGTTCGAGCTCGCGAACTACGGCCTCGCGGCGGGCGCGGCGCTGATCGGCGCGCTCCGCGCCATGCTGCGGGCGCGAGATGCGAGCGCCGCAGCATTCCGGCGCCCGCTCGCGCTCGGCGCGCTGCGCGTGGGGCTGGCACTGCTGCTGGCCGTGGGTTTCGAGCGTGCGGTCGCGCTGCTGGGCGTGCAGCTCGACTGGACCTTCGAACGCAAGTACCAACCGGCTCCTGCCACACTCGACGTACTGCGCGAGCTGTGCGAGTCGAGTGAGTTCGAGGCTCTGCTGTTCGGCGACGACTTCGATCCGCGCCGGCGCAGCACCCGGCTGCTGCTCAAGACGCTGGCAGCGAAGAGCTGCCTGCGCTTCGAAGCGCGGCGGCTCGGCGACGATCCCGGCGAGGAAGAACAGTACGGCGTCGGCACTTCGAACACGGTGGTGCTGATCCTGCGCACACCCGGCCACCCGCCGCAGATCGAGCTGATCGAACGGCCCACCGAAGGCGCGCTGTTCGAGACCTTCTCGCTGCTCGCGCAGCGCGAAGGCGGCGTGCTGTGGATCGCGCGCGGCGCGGGCGAAGGCAACCTCGAGTCGGGCGCGCCCACCGGCTACTCCGGGCTGGCCTCGGCGCTCGTCACCGAGGGCTACCAGCTGCACCAGTTCGTGGGCGCCGCGACGAGCGAGATCCCGAGCGACGTCAGCGCCGTGCTCTGGATCGCGCCGGAGCGGGCGCTGCCGCCCGAGGCGCTCGCGGCGCTCGAGCGCTACCTCGCGGGCGGCGGGCGGCTGGTCGCGTGGCTCGAGCCCGGCAGCGCCGGCGGAGTTTCCGAGCTGCTCACGCGCTGGGGCATCGAGCCCGCCGGCGGCGTCGTCGTCGATCCGGCCTCGGCACAGATCGACGGCTGCGTGCCCGGCCTGTGTCCGCTCGTCTACGCCTACGCGACCAGTCATCCGATCGCGCGCGGCCTCGACGACACGCGCATGACCTTCTTCCGCGGCGCTCGCACCTTCCGGCTGCGCAAGCCCGAGATCGACGACCGCCTGGTCGCGGTGGCCTTCGCCAGCGTGCGCTCGTGGATCGAGCCCGACGTGTCGGTACTGCACGGCTCGCGCGAGCCGAAGCGTCCGCCCGAGGAGAGCGGCGACTATCACCCGCTGCTCGTCGCCGGCAGCTATCCGCGTGGCGAGCGTGAGACGCGCATCGTCGCGATCGGCGACGCGGACCTCTCCAGCAATCACGACCTGCGCGCACTCTACAACCTCGACCTGACCGTGAACGCCGTGCACTGGGCCAGCGCGCGCGAGCCGGCCATCACGCTGCGCCCGAAGGTCGCGGTGAGCGGCAAGATGCAGTTCCCGATTCCGCTCCAGAACACCTTCACGCGCTTCCAGAGCCTCGGCCTGCTGCTCCCCGAGCTGCTGCTGATCGCCGGCGCCTTCATCTGGGCCCGCACCCGTACCGCCTGACGCGCGGAAACGGCCCGAAAGCGGGGACGTTCGTCAAGTTGTCAAGTTGTCAAGTTGTTGGAAAGAGCACGTTCCCTTTCGAGCATCAATGAAACGGCCGCCCGCGTCGTGCCGAGCAGGCGAGCGAGCTCCGCGCCGCTGGCTCCCAGCTCGGCACTTGCCCGCGCGGCGAGGGCCGCCCTCGCCGCTACCAGCTGCCGGCTGCGACGCCGCGAGCGCAGCTCTTCGGGGGTGACGCCGAACGCTGCGCTCACCTCGCGCAGCAAGTCCTCGAGCCCGGCGGTCGAAGCGATCGGAGTCCGTCCCCGTGCGGCGGGCGCTTCCAGGCGCGCGAGCGCGGGGCTCGACGGGGCGTCGGCTGCCGGCCAGAGGAGAACGCGGCGCCGCGCACACTCCGGCTCCCCATCGAACAGCTCGAGGGTCTCTTGCACGGCTTCGAATGGGTGCGCTGGCCGGCTCCCCAGGAGCGCGCCGAGACCACACCACGGGTGGCTCGCAAGCTCGAGGGGCCTGGCGACGATCCCGGCCTCGAGCGGATTGCGGCAGACGTAGAGAACGAGCCCGATCAGATCGGTGTCGTCGAGCACGCGTCGCGACCGGAAGCGGTTCTGGAAGAGATGACCGACCCGATCGTGCCGCCGGTTGAAGTAGCACGCGTAGCCCGTAGCCAGGCGTGCCATGAGGCGCGAAAGGCGAGCGGGGCCCGAACGAACGACCAGATGGACGTGATTGGGCATCAGCGCCCACGCGAAGCAGCGGAAGCCGAGCTCGGGCACCAGACACGTCAGCCGCCGGACGAACTCCGCGCGATCCGTGTCGTCGACGAAGATCGAGCGGCGCTCGATTCCCCGCAGCATCACGTGATGGGCTGCGCCCGGCGCATCATTGCGCGGACCACGCGGCATGGCTGACTCAGCGGGACCGGGCTCGTGGCAGGCTAGAGGATCGGCGCGCGATCCGCCCAACAACTTGACAACTTGACGAACGTCCCCGCTCCCCGCTCCCGCGCTCTCGGCTCGGCCGGGGCTAGTCGGCGCGTTTCTTGGTGGTGGCGAGGGCGAAGGTTGCGGCGCCGGCGAGCTGGGCCTGATCGAGCACGTAGACGGCGTCCTTGTACGGAATGTCACCGTCCCCGCGCAGGATCACGCCCTTCTCCTCGGTCTTCGCGAGCGCCGCTTCGATGGCTGCGCGCAGCGCCTCGCGCGAGACGGCGGTGCCGTCCACCTGCACGCTGCCGTCCCTCGCGATCGTCACGTTCACGGCCTGCGGCGGCGTCGAGCTGGTCTGCTGCGCCTCGGGCAGCTTCACCGTCTTGCCGGTGTTCGCGATCACCGAGGAGGTCACCATGAAGATGATCAAGAGGACCAGGAAGACGTCCGTGAGCGGCGTGATGTTGATTTCGGCGACGATCTCGCCGTCGGTCTCTTCGTCACCGGGCAGATGCACGCCCATGCGGGGCCTCCGCGGCGGGCTCGTTGCTCGCCTCGAGGTAGAGCAATGCTTGCACGAAGCGCTCGCTCGCGCGCGTGAACACCGCGGCGATGTTGCTGATGCGCGTCTGGAGCCAGTTGAAGAGCAGCAGCGCGATGATCGCGACCAGCAGGCCCACCGCGGTGGCGATCAGCGCCTCGGAGATGCCGGCCGACACCACCGCGAAGCCGGCGTCGCCCGACTCGGCGATCGCTCCGAACGCCCGCATGATGCCGACCACGGTGCCGAACAGGCCGATGTACGGCGCCAGCGAGCCGACCGTGCCCACGAACCAGAGCCCGCGGCGCAGCTCCATCACCACCTCCAGGCGGGCGGTGTGCAGGATCTGGTTCAGGTCCTCGAGCGCCACGTTGCGCCAGCGCAGGCCCTCGCCGAACACCTCGGCCATCGGCGTCTTCGAGGCCTCGCACAGGGTGCGTGCGGCGGCGACGTCGCGGCGCACGAGGCACTCGACGAGCTTGCGCGTCAGGTCGCGCGTGGCGCCGTCGAGGCCGCGGTAGCGCCAGAGCCGCTCGAACGCGATCGAGAACACGATCACGGACAGCACGCCGAGCGGATAGACGGTGAGCCGCCCCTCGTGCAGCAGCCGCAGGATCCCGCTCCACCCCATCATCTCCACGGCGCTTCCCTTCTCGCGCGAGGCGGCCGAACCTTACCGGCCGCAGTTTCGTTTGACACCCCTGCGCGGCTTTCGTAGGCTGCCGGAATCGCGGGGAAAGCCATGCAGTCGCGGGGAGTTGCGCGCTCGATGCCGATCGCTTGCGCGTGCCACCGAAGCAGGAGGGCGCTCGCGTGAGCGATGCGTGGATCGTGAAGCGACGCCCGCGACGCCCCTCGGCGATGCGGCGGCATCGCTTCATCGAGGCCAGGGTCGCCGCCGGGCAATCGCTCGTCGCCTTCCCGGGCACGCCGATGCCCGAACCGGAGGGAGGGCGGGAGCGCTGGCTCTCGAGCGGCGCCTCGATCCTCCTGCACGGCGCGCTCATGCTCGTGCTGCTGCTCCTCGCGAACGCGGCACGCGAGGAGATCCAGGAGCAGATCATCGAGGTCACGCGCGTGAACGAGCCGAACGAGCCGGCACCGCGGCCGCGCGCCATCGCGGAGAGCCGCGACCGCTTCGATCCGGCGCCGATGGCGCTTCCGCCGCCGATCGTGAACCCGACCGTGATCCAGCCGCGCATCCCGAACCTGCAGGCCGCGCAGGTGCAGGTAGCCGACCTCCAGCCGGTGCAGGCGCCGCGCGAGATCGCGCCGATCCAGGCGCCCGAGGTCGCGCAGGTGCGACAGTTCCAGTCGCCGATCGTCGCCACGACGGCGCCGCGAGTGCTCGACGACGCCGCCCCGCAGCTCTCGGGCCCCGTGGACTTCGCGGCGCCCACCGGAACCCTCGCCGGCCCCCGTCAGGTGACGAGCGGCAACACGGTCGGCATCGCCGACCCGAGCGCGCTCGGCACGGGCTCCTCCGTGCGAGAGGGCATCGCCTCGGATCGCGACGTGCACGGCGCCAAGACGGGCGAGCGTGCCTCCGTCAACGTGGCCGTCGGCCCGGGCGGCGGCCGCGGCACCGGCGGCGACGGGATCGGTGCGGGGGGCGACCTCTCCTACGAGGAGTGCATGGCGCTGCCCGAGGTCAAGGCGTACATGGCGCGCATGTACGACCGCGTGCTGAGCCGCTGGCGCTCCACGCCCAGCGGGCTGCCGAACGGCAACTACTCGGTCACGCTCGGCTTCAAGCTCGATCCCTCCGGCAGCGCCAGCGAGATCGCCTTCAAGGGCGCCGCCAACGAGGCGGTCGGTCGCTCGGCCGCAGACGCGATGCGCGCCGCGTCACCCTTCGACCAGATGAGTGGACGTACACGCTGCCTCGCGGGCAACTCCTTCAACGCCACCTTCAAGCTGGATACGTTTGCCGCTTCGAACTAGGCCCCAGGCTCTCGTTGCCCCCGTCTCCGCGCTCGGCTTCGCGATCCTGGCCGCAGTCGCCGCCCTGCCCGTGCGCGCCCAGCAGAAGGCTCCCCCCGTGGTGCTGCTCTTCGACGAGCACGAGAACGTGAAGGAGAAGCGCTCCGACACGAACGGCGACGGCCGCTACGACGAGTTCGTGTTCTTCGAGCAGGGCAAGCCGGTGCGCGCCGAGCAGGACTCGAACCATGACGGCAAGCTGGACACCAAGCTGCGCTTCGGCCCCGACGGCCAGCCGACCGGCCAGGAGCGCGACAGCAACGGCGACGGCCGGCCCGACCAGTGGATCGACTTCGCGGGCGGCGCGCCGGCCGTCCAGAAGGACGACCTGAACTTCGACGGCAAGCCCGATTCGAGCACCTGGTTCGAAGCCGGCAAGCCCGCGCGCCGCGAGGAGGACACGGACGGCGACGGCAAGACCGACCGGCGCGTCTCGTACGCGGGCGGTGAGCCGGCGCTCGTGGACGAAGACGCGAACGAGGACGGCCGGCCCGAGCTGCATGCCGAGTTCGGCCCCGACGGCAAGAAGACGCTCGAGCGCCAGGACCCGGACAGCGATGGGCGCATCGACGCCAGCCTCACCTACCAGAACGGCGTGAAGGTGCGGGTCGAGGAGGACACGAACCGAGACGGCCGGCTGGACCTCGTCACCGCATACGCGGGCGAGCAGATCACGAGCCGTAGCGCCGACCCGGACGGGAACGGCAGCTTCGACACGGTCTCGAGCTACGAGAACGGCATCGAGCGCCGCCAGCTGCGCGACTCGGACGGCGACGGCAACCCCGAGGTGGTGGCCCGCTTTGCCGCCGATGGCGGGCGCGAAGAAGAGGCCTTCGACGCCGACGACGACGGGCGCGTCGAGCTGCGCCGGTTCTACAGCGCCGGCAAGAAGGCGCGCGAGGAAGAGGACACCGACGAGAACGGCCAGACCGACCTCGTGACCTGGTACGACGGCGACAGCAAGCTGAAGACCGAGGCCGACACCGACGCCGACGGCAAGCCCGACACCTTCGTCAGCTACCAGTCCGGCCGCCGCACGCGCCAGGAAGAGGACCAAAACGGCGACGGCAAGCCCGACGCCGTCTTCGTCTACGAGGCCGGCGGCGAGAAGGTGCGGGAGGAAGAGCTCGACACCGACTTCGACGGCCGCTTCGAGACCAAGGCCGTCTACGCGAACGGGGTCATGCTGCGCAAGCTCGTCGACCGCTCGGACAAGGGCCGCCCCGACCGCGTCGAGCACTACGCGGAAGGCAAGCTCGAGCGCGTCGAGCTGGACGAGGACGGCGACAGCCGCCTCGATCACTGGAACTTCTACGACCCCGAGGGCCGGCTCGAGAAGCAGGAACGCGACGCGAACGGCGACGGCCGGGTCGACACCTTCGTCACGCTGTTTCCCGCCACGGGCAAGATTGCGCGCGCGCTCTCGGACGCGGACGGCGACGGCAAGATCGAGAGCTGGCGCACGAACGACGAGAGCGGCGCCACCACGCAGCTCGAAGAGGACAAGAACCAGGACGGCAAGCCCGACCGCGTGGTGCGCTTCGCGGCCGGCAAGCCCGACTCCTTCGAGGAGGACAGCGACTTCGACGGCAAGCCGGATCTGCGCGGGCGTCTCGCGCCCGACGGCACGGTGCTGGCCGAGGAGCGCGCCTCCGCCTCGGGCAAGGGCTTCGACACGCGCGCCGTCTACGAGCGCGGCGAGAAGGTGGCCGAGGAGCACGACACCAACGGCGACGGCAAGGCGGACGAGGTGACGCGCTTCGCGGACGGCAAGATCACCCGCCAGGAGCAGGACGCGAACTACGACGGCCGCTTCGAGGCGGCGCTGGTCTACGAGGCCGGCCGCAAGGCGCGGCAGGAGATCGACGCTGACGGCGACGGTCAGCCCGACGCGATCAGCGTCTACGACGCCGAGGGCCGGCCCGCGCGCGAGGAGGCCGACCGCAGCGGCGACGGCACGATCGACTTCCGGCGCGATCTCGCGGGCGGCCTACCCGCCCGCGACGAGGCCGACACGGACGGCGACGGACGCTTCGACCTCGTCACGGTCTACTCGGCCGGTCAGCCCGTGCGGTCCGAGCAGGACGCGAATGGCGACGGCAAGCCCGAGGTCGTGGTCGCCTACCAGGGCGGCAAGAAGACCGCCCAGGAAGAGGACCGCAACGGCGACGGCCAGCCCGACGTCGTGACCGCGTTCGGCGCGGACGAGAAGCCGGCGCGCATCGAGTCCGACGAGGACGGCGACGGCCGGCGCGAGACGGTCTCGACGCTCGAGGCCGGCATGCCCGTGCGCGTCGAGCGCGACCGCAACGGGGATGGCACGGCCGATCTGATCCAGCGCTTCGCGGGCGGCAAGCTCGCCGCCACCGAGCAGGACGAAGACTTCGACGGCGTCTTCGAGCAGCGCGCGGAGGCTGCCGCAGGCGGTGGCCAGAAGACGACGCAGGACAAGAACGGTGACGGGAAGCCCGACCTGTGGCTGAGCCTGAACGCCGAGCACGAGGTCACGCTCCAGGAGGAGGACAAGAACTTCGACGGCAAGCCCGACCTCGTCTCGACCTACGCGAACGGCAAGCTGACCCAGGTGCGCGAAGACTCGAAGCAGCGGGGCTGCTTCGACCTGGAGCAGCGCTACGACGCAGCGGGCCAGGTGACCGAGCAGGCGGCCGACGGCAACGGCGACTGCAAGCTCGACACCTGGTCGGGACTCTCCGGCGGCGTCACGGTCTGGCAGGCGCAGGACGAGAGCGGCGACGGCCGCGCCGACGTGCTGACCCGCTTCGAGAAGGAGGTCGCGGTCGGCCAGGAACGCATCTCCCCCGGCAAGAAGAGGCCCGACGTGAAGCTGTTCTTCGATCCCGACGGCTCGGTGAAGACGCAGTGTCTCGACAGCGACGGCAACGGCACGCTCGACGTGCGCTACCGGCTCTCCGGCGGCGCGGCGAGCGAAGGGCTGGTCGATTCCAATGGCGACGGCAAGGGCGACCAGCGCCAGGTCTTCGAGGGCGGCAAGATCGCGCGCATCGAAGCCGACACGAACAAGGACGGCCGCGCCGACGTGCTGCAGTACCTGTCCGGCACGACCGTCGCGCGCCAGTGCCAGGACGACAACTACGACGGCACGCTGGACGCCTGCTTCGAAGGCGAGAAGGTCGTGCCGGTGAGCGGGGTAACGGAGCTGCGTGACCCCCTCGGCATGCTCGGCTGCGGCGGCTTCGACGCGTTCTGGAAGCGCCGCTAGCTCGAACGGCGTGAATCCTCGGGCGCGTCGCGTGAACGGGGGTTCGCGGCCGCACGGCCGTCGAGCGAGCGCCGGCGCTTCGCGCGCCGCCGCGGGTCGCTCGCCAGCAACGCCCTGAGCAGAGTGTGGCGTCCGCATCCGTCGCGACGCCGCCCACTCCGGCACTTCTGGCGCCGCCGCCGCTGGCGAGCGACGGCGCGCGTTCGCAGCGGGCACGCGACTTGCTCCAGGCACCTCCTGGAGGTGCGCCGTGACTCCTCACTCCGTGCTCTGGATCGGTCCCGCGAGCGGCCTCGAGCTGAGCCCGCTCGCCGCCTCGCCGCTGGTGGACATCGCCTGGTCACGCGAGCTCGAGGACGCGCTGGGCCTGCCGCTCGCGAGCTTCGACTGCGTCGTGCTGCACGCGGCGACGCCGGCCGGCGAAGAGGTCCGAGCGCGCCTTCGCGCGGCGGGCGCGCGCGCCGTGCTCGATACCGCAGACCCGGCCCGTTGCCCCGAGCCCGCCGATCTCGCGACCGCCGCCGGGGGCACGCCCAGCGCCTCGCCGCCGAGAGCGGCGGCGCCCACAGGCATCGTCGGCGCCAGCAACGCGCTGGTCGCCGCGCTCGCCCTGGTCGAGCGTGCGCGCCGTAGCGGCGCCACCGTGCTGCTCACCGGCGAAACGGGCACCGGCAAGGAGGTGCTCGCGCGCGCCATCCACACCGGCAGCGCGCGCAGCGCGGGCGCCTTCGTGGCCCTCAACTGCGCGGCCTTTCCGGACACCTTGCTCGAGAGCGAGCTGTTCGGGCACACCAAGGGCTCGTTCACGGGTGCGGATCGCGCCAAGGACGGTCTGATGGCGCTCGCCGACGGCGGCACGCTCTTTCTCGACGAGGTCGGCGAGACCTCCGTCGCGCTCCAGGCCAAGCTGCTGCGCGCGCTGCAGGAGCGCGAGGTGCGACCCGTCGGCGGCACGCGTTCGCGCCACGTAGACGTGCGCGTGATCGCCGCGACCAACCGCGACCTCTCGGGTGAGATCGCGCAGGGCCGCTTCCGCGCGGATCTGTACTGGCGCCTCGCCGTGTTTCCGATCTGCGTGCCGCCGCTGCGCGACCGGCGCGAAGACGTGCTCGCGCTCGCGCGGCACTTCCTCGCGCGTCACGGTGCTCGCGAAGGCCGGCCCGGCTGCCGGCTCTCGCCCGAGGCCGAGGAGCTGCTGCTCGCGCACCACTGGCCGGGCAACGTGCGCGAGCTCGAGAACGAGATCCTGCGCGCGCTCGCGCTCTCGGAGCCCTTCGAGACGATCCCGGCCGAACGCCTGTCGGAGCGGCTCGGCCGGCTGCACGAGCAGCTCGCGAGCGTGGTGTGCGACAGCGAGCCGCTGCGCGATTCGCTCGCGCGCTTCGAGGCGTTGTGCCTGCGGCGGGCGCTCGATCGCAACGCAGGCCGGCGAGCGGAAACCGCGCGGAATCTTGGCCTTACCCGCGAAGGCCTCTACAAGAAGCTGAAGCGATTCGGAATCCAGTGAGAGCGGCAATCAGCCGCCGGCGCGGCGAGCAGGCAGCGACCCCTCAAGAACGTGCAGGTCCTGCCGATACGTCCCCCATGTCCCGACGCTTTTCGCGCCGGGCCGGGGGGAACCGAAGCCATGTCCGCGACCGCCACGCTGCACCCGCTCGACGAGACCACGCTCCAGCGCATGATCCGCTACGCGCTCCGGACCGGGGGCACCACGCTGCATCTTCGGCCCGGCTGCCGCCCGCTGGTCGAGGGGTTGGGCCCCGCGCGCGAGCTGCGCTTCCGCCAACTCAGCGTCGACGACACACACGAGGCGGCCGGCTGCTTCCTGGCCAAGAGTCAGGTGCCGAAGCGCCTGGTCGGCTCGAAGGCCGAGGGCGGCAGCACGTTCTACCTGTTCTGGGAGCTGCCGGGCGAAGCACTGGTCGAGCCGCGCCTCGAGGCGCTGCCGCAGGGCGGTCTGGCGCTGCATCTCGACCTGATCCCGCCGATCCCGGACGGCATGCAGATCCAAGTGCTCGAGAGCTGAGCGGCCGCGAACGGGCACGCCGCGAACGGGGACGGCGAACGGGGACGCGGGCGAACGGGGACATTCCTTGAAAAGTTGACTTCTTGACCGCGCGCTCGATGTGAAACAAGTCAACTTTTCAATGGACGTCCCCGCTACGTCCCGTCCCCGCTGCGTCCCCACCTAGCGGAGGCTACGCGACCAGCTCGGCGCGCAGGAAGGAGACGATCATGCCCCACGCGCGTTCGGCGGCGGCTGCGTCGTAGGCGTCGGGGCGGGTGTCGTTCAGGAAGGCGTGCCCCACGCCGGGGAAGATGGTGAAGTCGGCGCGCTTGCCGGCGGCGCGCAGGGCGGCCTCGAGCTTGCGCGCGGCCTCCGGCGGCACGAAGGCGTCGCGCTCCGCGAAGATGCCGAGCACCGGCGCGCCGAGGCCGTCGAGTGCGAGCGACACGTTCGGATGGATGCCGTAGCAGTCCACCGCGGCCCCGATGCGGCGGTTCTGGGTGGCGGCGAGCAGCGCGAGCTGGCCGCCCATGCAGAAGCCGACCACGCCGACGCTTCCGCCGACCGTGCCGTTCTCGTTGAGCAGCGCGCCGACGGCCGCGTCGAGGTCGCGTGCGGCGCGCGGAATCTGGAGATCCATCATCAGGCGGCCCGCCGCATCCGGGTCGCTCGCGCGCTCGCCGCGATACAGGTCCGGCGCGAGCGCCACGAAGCCGGCGCGCGCCAGGCGGTCGGAGACGTCGCGGATGTGATCCACGAGGCCCCACCACTCCTGGAGCACCAGCACGCCCGCGCCGCTGCCGCGCGCAGGCAGCGCCAGGTAGCCGCGCACACGCTCCCCGTTGCTGGCGAACTCGATCTCGCGTCCGGCCCGGCTCATCGCACGCCTCCCTCGAGAGGCGCGAGCGTATCAGGCTGTCAGCGGTTCCGGCGCCTACCGCCACCGTCGCCGTTGCCGCCGCAGTCCACGCCGGGCGCGTCGCAGCCGGGAACAGGATCGGGGTCGTCGAACAGGTCGCTGCCGCCGCCGTTGCAGCCCGAGCCAGGCTCGTCGCAGGGATCGCGCGGCACGTCGTCGGCCGGGTCGCCGCCTGGGAAGATGTCGGCGGGAGGCGCCCCCACGCTGGGCGTGAGCGAGTCGTCGAGCGCCACTTCGAAGGCGCAGAAGCCGGGGGCCTCGAGGCCGAGCGCAGGCTCGCCGACCGCGGCGAAGCTGGCCACGCCGCCCCCTTCAGCCGCGAGGCACTGGCCGGCGGCGAGCGTGCGCGAGGTCGCGCCGGCCTCCACCGCTGCGCTGCCGGCGTAGGTGCAGAGACGCGAGGGACCGGCCGCGCCCACGGAGAGCTCCGCGTCTGCGCCCGAGGCGCTGGCCGCGAGGTCGCGCGTACCGAGCTTCACCGGCGCCGCGCCAGCGCTCCGGCCGTCGGTGCTGCG
>Ga0247727_10001245_pt1 | contig 61473 bp, 54 predicted proteins | sample WisWelCaveWW1625_FD_202498 | JGI IMG/M metagenome (GOLD analysis project Ga0247727, IMG submission 202498) | Biofilm microbial communities from Wishing Well Cave, Virginia, United States - WW16-25 | ecosystem: Environmental > Aquatic > Deep subsurface > Groundwater > Cave microbial mat | place...
TGATCGCCAAATCCTTCGAAGGTTCGGATATCCATCCAACTCTCACGCTAGGTACATCGGTGGATTCCTCGCCTTACATCATTACAGATTTTCACACCGGCGTTAAAAGTACGGGCTCGACCTATGAAGAAAAATCGATTTCAGAAATTTCCATTGACTCCGAGAATAAAATAGTCTGTGCTCCGTGTTATATGATGGATACCAACATCGTCGGAATTCGCAACAATATTCGGCAGGCTGTGGAGGCGACGATTGCGCTTTGCAGGTAAAATAATGCTCTTTTCTATGTTGTTTTTTCTTCCGATTCTTCTCACACTATTCTTTGTCGTCTGGTATTTCACGTACAAGCGTTCCTTTCCAATTCTTTCCTGGCCTGTTGAGGCGGTAGCTGTCATCGGTTACCCGATATTTTTCCTCACTTTATCTGACACGGCAACGCGAAACTCCTGTTGTGATTCGGACGAGATATTTTTTGCTCCCTCAAACAGAATAACCGCTTATGCGTTTATAGCCCTATTTGTTGGAGCCTACGGAGTCAGCAGGTTTTTAAAGAAGACGGTTCTCAGCCCGATATTGGAAGTCGCCCTCGCCGGAACATTGATCGCCGGATTTGTCTTTACGATTTTCATCAACATTCATCTTGGTGAATGGACACTCGTACTGATCGGAGGTCTTCAAGCGATTCTCTGGTTTATCCTGCGAATTACGGACAATTATTTGCGGATCCGCGAACAAATTGGTTCTATGTCCTTCAAATCGGAATCGTGGTTGATTCGCAAAGCGCACCACATATTGACCTCCGCGGTTTGGATACAATATCCTTTTCTTGTCGTTTTTGCCTTTCCCGTCTTGTTCGTACTTCTCTTAATTCTTCTTTTGTTCGGCCAGCAACCCGACGCCATCATCACAGCGTTTACGCAAACGTACGACTACGGATTTTCCACTTTGGAATGCGTTCCCTGCAGCGAGTGTTACCTCTGTACTATTGGAACGAAAGGGCATTCGGCCGTAGTAAAAGCAAACCGTAGGGGAATTCGGTCTGGACACGTCATTCCAATCAACCGGCAAATTCTTGTCTTCAATTCGTTTGAGACCATACTTGCGAAGCGGGTTCCGTTTATTCACCGACCGCTTCGCGTTGCGTATGGTGTTGTCGGTCGATCGATGAGCAGACTTCATTCTTGGCGGGGTGGAAAATGGATGGCTGACGGAGTTTATCTGATGTTAAAACCGCTGCAGTGGATGTTTGCCATAATGGTCTACACGGTTTACAGTCGGCCTGAAAATGTGCTTTCAGCGCAGTATTTGGCGAGAGAGCATCGATTGGAGTTGGAGAGGGTGGGGGTTTTACCGGTTGGTTGAGAGGATCGTCGGTTTGTTGGGATCGCAATTTCGCAGGGAGTTTTCGCGTGTTAAATTTTGGTCGAATTGGGCCGTCAAGGTCTAATAGACCTTCAAGGTCTTCACCTAAAAAAAAGTCAGATTTACAAGAGACCTTTTCAACAATTTACTAACGCACAATCCATTGCAAAAATGACCTTAGCATTCCAAGATTAACCCAAACTTCCAACTACCTTTGACACGGTCGACATTATTTTTGCGCAACCTAAGCTACCTATGAAAACCCGGATTCTGATTCTGGCCATCTTTGGTCAGGCCTTGACCTTTGCGCAAGGCATTCGATTCGTCAGCGACTCAACACTGGAACAATTAAAGCAGCGGGCAATCACCGAGGGAAAACCGATTTTTATTGATTGTTACACGAGCTGGTGTGGTCCTTGCAAATGGATGGCGGCAAATACTTTTATCGATCCAGCAGTTGGCGAATACTTCAACGCGAATTTCATTTCTGCTAAAATCGATATGGAAAAAGGGCAGGGTCCGCTGTTGGCAAACAGGTATGAGGTGAATGCGTATCCGACATTTTTGTTTATCGACGGAAGTGGGACAATGTTGCACCGCTCAGTTGGAGGGCAGGCTGCGGATGCATTTGTTGCTATGGCAAAAGATGCGCTTATACCAGAGAGGCGGTTCGGAGACATACAAAAGATTTACAAGGAAGGTAATCGGGACTTTGCTTTCCTGCGAGAGTACATTGCCGCAAGCGACGAAGCTGGATATGGCGATGTGCGGGAATTGCTGGACTGGTACTGCATAGCCTTGTCGAATGATGAATTGAATACATTGGAAAATCTTCGCTTTTTAACGGAGAAAATTTGGTATGTCCGACCGGATTTGCTGCCTAGAATCAACTTCAACAATCCAATTTTTTCAACGGCAGCAGGCAGGATTGAAGTGGATCAATTCTTGGTGAAGTATTACGAGGTGCAAAGCACGAAGCTTTGGGAATACCTCGTAGAACCAAGCACAGGTGTGCGTTCTGCTGTTTTTGACGCAGATAAATACAACGCGGGGATACACGAAATCGAGAGTCGGGAATTTGCCAGCAAGGATGTCGTATTGCTCGATTGGCAGATGATTTTATTGTACGACAAGAAGGATTACAGAGCGATGATGGAACTTTGTCTGACGCAACCTGTTGATAAGTCCTGGTACAATACAATAGCCTGGGATGTCTACGAAAGTTCATCGGACAAGATAGATTTGAAATCGGCCTTGGAGTTGGCGCGAAGAGTGGCCGAGGGCGATGATGTATCCGCTATCAATAGGTACAACAGCATGGATACCTACGCGGCTTTGCAGTACAAGCTGGGGATGAAGGAGGGAAAGACTAGCGCTGAGAAGGCGATCAAATTTGCCGAAGAAAATAAAATCAATTCGTCACCGACTGTGGAATTAATGCAAAAGTTCGAGAAGTAGCTTTAATCCGAAATTCACTCAGCGGACTTGAATTGTTTTGTTATTCCGTTTTTGTCATTTTGAGAACCCCGTTGACGATTGAAAGTTCGTGCTTCAGGACTTCTGTTGTCACAATTTCATTCATCTCCTCGTCCGTTTCGCCGTCGCAACTCCGGTTGGTCTCGGTAAGCATCAGTTTGCCGTTCATCCATTCTGAAACAATCAGATCGTCGCCCCAAACGGGCGGGTCAGCACCGCCGTTGAATGTTCCGGCCACTGCAGAATTTATGAAATCTCCTTTGACGAAAAGCGATACAAAACACGTTGTTCCCCAACCATAGGGACAGGCTTCGTAAGTATGGTAATCGATAAGCCATATAAGCAAGTCGGTACTGTCATTTGGACTGAATAGCTCTAATACCATTCCATCGCAATGCGCCGTTTGACCGAGATCAAGATTTTCCGTGTGCGCCTCGAGAAGGTCATTTTCTGCCAGGGAGTCGAAGAGCAAAAACTCCGTCACGTAAAATTCATACCAGTCTGTAAGTCGTCCTTCGACCATCGGCTTGCTCAGAAAGCGAACATCGTCACCCGTCAGCGAGAACTCGGATGGTCCATCCGCAAGCGTGTCCAGATAAAGCGAATCAATTGCGAGCTGCGAACGGCCGGAAATTTCGACCCGTGCGTAGAGCGAGGTCCGCATACTGTCGTTGTAAGCCATCAATGCCAGAACGCTATCGCTTAAAACGGCAATGCTATCGTCTTCAAGTTCGGGGCCTTTCGTATCTCCGCCACCACAGGACACGAGCATCGTGCCGATGGTTCCCAAGCAAATGATAATTCCTCTTCGCAGGTTCATTTCGGTTGCATTCTATTCCAATTTATACGGGGCGTCGACCATTTTATCAATGTGCGAGTCGCGCCAGGCAATGTTGAATCCTTTGTGAATACTGTAACATCCCACTTCGCCTGATTTATTCAAGGCAATAAATCCGACCTGCATTTTGGAAACGTCTGGGTGAATTTTGATGATTCGTTCGACGGCTGTCTTACACGCGTCGCCTGGAGCCATTCCGTTGCGCATCATTTCAACAATGACTGCACTTCCCGAAATTCGCAGGACAGCCTCTCCAACCCCTGTTGCACAAGCTGCCCCGACTTCGTTGTCGACAAAAAGTCCTGCTCCAATGATGGGTGAATCGCCGACGCGTCCGTGCATCTTGTAAGCAAGGCCACTTGTTGTACAGGCTCCGGAGAGATTTCCTTCGGCATCAAGTGCAATCATACCAATGGTGTCGTGGTTTTCGCGGTTGATGACCGGTTCGTATTGTGCGGTCTTCAGCCATTCCTGCCAGGCGAGTTTCGACTTTTCCGTCAGCAGGTTGGTCTTCACAAAGCCTTTGCTGAGTGCAAACTCTAGCGCCCCGGAACCAGCAAGAATAACGTGTGGAGTATCTTCCAAGACCTTTCGGGCAACCGATATCGGATTTTCGATGTGCTGGAGAAACGCAACCGATCCGCATTGATTTTTGTGGTTCATTATGCAAGCGTCTAACGTGACGTTGCCGTCGCGGTCTGGCAATCCACCCAAACCAACCGAGGTACATTCCGGATCAGATTCCGAAACGCGAACGCCTTTTTCTACCGCATCGAGTGCTGCTCCACCCGAAGACAAAACTTCCCAGGCGGCTTTGTTAGCGGCCAGTCCGTGGTTCCAGGTGGAGAGCACGATTGGTTTGTGCGCCGATTTGGGATCGAGAATTTGTACCGTTTCATCCGGGTGTGTTTGTTCCCCAAGAACCTGTCCGGTAAAAACGGCGGCACCTCCGGCGGCAGTAAGTTTTACGAAATCTCTTCGCGATCGCCCCATATTACTTCATATGCGGCTTGAGTTCATCGCCGAAATATTTCACTGCGTTTCGAATGGGTAGCGGAATACCGCCGCCGTGCGCGCAGAGTGATCCGGCCTCTAGGGTGTGGAGCAAATCGTCCAAAAGAACAGGGTCGATCTTCGATTTTCCTTGAGCGGCGTTGCGAAACATTTCGTGCCCGCGTTTTGTTCCTAGCCGGCAAGGGAAACACTTTCCGCAACTTTCAAATGAGGCAAAATCGAAAAGATGTTCGATGAAGTTGAGGATCGGAAAATCTTTTGGAACACAGACGATCGAGGCGTGACCGAGCAAAAAGCCTGCATTTCCAAACGACTCGAAATCGAGCGTCAGGGAATCAATTTTTTCTACGGGCACCAATCCGCCCAATGGTCCGCCAATTTGCATCGCCTTAACCGGACTTTTGAAACCACCGCCGAGATCGTTTACTACCGTAGATAGTGGCGTTCCCATATCGGCCTCATAAATTCCAGGCCGATTAAAAAAGCTGTCGAGAGAAATCAACTTTGTTCCGCTGGATTTTTCTGTGCCTATGCGCTTGTAATGATCGCCGCCTTTGTCGAGTATGTAATGCACAGCCGCCAATGTTTCGACATTATTGACGATGGTAGGTTTGTTGAACAGTCCCGACTGAACAGGGTAGGGCGGACGCGTACGCACTTCAGGCCGCTGACCTTCCAGCGAATTAATGAGTGCTGTTTCTTCACCGCAGATATATGCGCCACGAGCCTTAATCACTTTAAAGTCGAATGAAAATCCGGAACCAAAAATATTCTCTCCCAGATACTTCTTTTCGTAGAGTTCGTTGACAGCACTCTGAACGATGTCCACCGCTTCGGGATACTCGGCACGAATGTAAAGAGCTCCCCACTGTGCGCCGGTCACCAAACCAGCGATCATCATACCGAAGAGCACGAGGTGTGGCTGTTGTTCGAGAAGATAACGGTCAGAGTAAGCGCCTGGATCGCCTTCGTCGGCATTGCAAATGATAAATTTTTTGTCAGATACCTGGTTCCGGCACGCTTCGAGTTTTATGCCCATTGGAAAACCTGCACCGCCGCGTCCACGAATGTTCGATTTTTTGATTTCACCTAGTAGTTCTTCGGGATTTCGTTTTAGTGCGGATTTGAACAGCTCATAAAATGTATCGACGCCCGGAAATGGACCCGTAAGGATCTGGTGTTGGAGATGTTTTACGCAGTATTTGTCCGTATTGAGATTCTTGGTGCCGGTGACTACTTTTTTTATGTCTTCTGGTGATTTAGCCGAATAGTTTTTGCCATCAATGTGAAAGGCAGAATTTTCGTGACAACGCCCGAGACAAGTCATATGGCCGATTTCTTCCGATTTGTAATGCTTTTCAAGTTCGTGATGCAACTTTTCCTGTGTTCCGGCACATAGACAGGCCGTACCGTTGCAGACGTAGACTTTTTTGCCCTGGTTCTCGGGTTTCATAAAGTCATACGCTGTTATGGTTCCGTAGGTGTTCGATTTTCCGATGAGAAATTCAGCCGCGAGGCGATCCAGATCCTCCTTAGACGGTGTTCCGGATCGATCGGCGGCTTTGCCAAGCTCGTCGAAGAGGTTTGTTTTGAGGCCCTTTCGACCACTTAATTCGCTGAGGTTCTTAGACATCGAGAGTTGTTTGGACCTCTAAATATACGAAAATATCGAACGGTGGCTTGTTCTGACTGTCGCAAGGCTTTTTTGGGTTGTCAAGGTCTATTAGACCTTCAAGGTCTTTACCTAAAAAAAATCGGCATTTGCAATACCACTTATCAACGTTTTACCAACTCACTCTTCCGAATACGGAAATTTCAAATGTTTCACCGAAACCCCATTATCTCTTATCTCTTCCAGCGCCCTGACACCAATCTCAATGTGTGTTTCTACAAAATTCGAGGTGACAATGCTGTCGCTTTTACTTGTTTTTACACCTTCTGGAATCATTGGTTGATCAGAAACCAGCAACAATGCACCCGTGGGTATTTTGTTCGCAAAACCTGTGATGAAAAGTGTAGCGGTTTCCATATCGATGGCCATCGCCCGTGTTTTGCGCAGATAGGTTTTGAATTCGTCGTCGTGTTCCCATACCCGCCGGTTGGTTGTATAAACTGTACCTGTCCAATAGTCCCGCCCTGCTTCGCGAATTGCGGTTGATACGGCGCGTTGCAGATTGAAAGCAGGAAGGGCCGGCACTTCCGGCGGGTAATAATCACCCGACGTTCCTTCACCGCGAATTGCCGCGATGGGAAGTATTAGATCGCCAAGGGCTGTTTTTCTTTTTAGTCCGCCGCATTTGCCGAGAAAAAGGCAGGCTTTGGGACCGACAGCACTCAACAGATCCATAATTGTCGCTGCATTAGCACTGCCCATACCAAAGTTGATCAACGTAATCCCATCTGCTGTCGCATTGGGCATTGCCTTGTCTCTTCCGATGATTTCCGATTTGTATTTCGTAGCGAAGAGTTCGAGGTAGCCGTTGAAATTGGTGAGTAAAATATAATCACCAAACTGGTCAAGTGCAAGGCCCGTGTAGCGGACCAACCAGTCTTTGACGATTTCAGATTTGGTTTGCATCAGAAAAATTTGATTCGAAAAAAAACATCACTCACATTCATATTAAATCTTTACCCAGTCCCAGTTGGAGTAAGTAAAACCAATCAGGCCGTAATGCTCCTTTACAAGTAATCTGCTAAATCCAGAGGCCAGAGCATCTGAATATTGGAACGAAACCAAATTGGTATAGGTAGTGCCATAATACGTGAAGGTATCAAGAAAACTAATCGCGTAATCCGAATAGTTCACTGCTTCCAGACCATTTCCGGAGCGACCATAATTGCCTTGGAAATAGTTCATCATAAAGAAAATCGTCCCCTCAAGCTCATCTTTGGGGTCGAAATAGAAATGTTCTTCTATATCGCCAAAATCCGAACTAGAATAGCGAGTTGTCGAAACATATGTATAGTCTTGACATTTCCCCTGAGGTTCCAACTGATAGCTGCCGCTACTGTAATAATGACTGCTATCCTGAAAATGAAAGGTGGCGGTATTGGTAAAAAAATCGTTTTTAAAGGAGATAGAATCGGGAAATCCGGGAAATAGACTCCAATTGTAAATGGGGTTGTCCCGATTAAATTCGCTATGCTGACAGTCTTCGCAGGATGGAGTTAGCCAAACAATCACTCCGAGTAAAATGAACGCGCGCTGAAAAATCCCTTTCGACATTTAACGAAGTTAGCAGAAAGCACCGAGATTGCAAAGGGTTGTGCAAAGCGAGGCAAATTCTTTTATCGGACGATTTTCGCGGTGACGAGAAATACTCGGCTGGCAGGTTAAATCCTCACCCAGTTATACACACTATATCTAAATCCAATCAGACCGTAATTTTCTCTTAACCATAGTTTGCTCACATCCCCTGGCTGAGCAGAAAGCAGCTCGATAAAAACCACATCGCTGTAAATAGTGCCAAAATAGACGAAGGCATCATAAAAAGTGACATTCGCGGAAGAATAATCGGATGACGGAACGAGACTGTCACCCGAACGAACAAAGGAGGGATGATCGTAATACTCAAAAATGAAATCGAGGCTTCCAGCAAGTTCGTTCGTCGAATTGACGTAGAAATACTCTTCGAATTCCAAACCGTACTCATAATTGTAATATCGCGCATAATATCCGCTCACGTCATCCACGGCACATTTGCCCTGGGACTCTAGATGTTTTTCGGGATAATAGTAATAATTGAGATCTTCAGTTACTTCCCGGTGAAAGGTGACTGTATCGTCAAGCGTGTTTTTAAATGATATGGAATCGGGGTAACCGGGGAACATACTCCAATTGTGAATGGGGTGGTTTAGATCAAAAGTGGCGATGTTGGAACTGCACTCTTCGCAAGAAGTGGCGAGCGACAGCAAAAGCGAGGAAAAAATGAGTCCGCCGCACAATCTGAGTTTCCACATTCAACGAATTTAGCTTAAAGCAGAGAGATATCAAAATAATCTTCTGCCGACAATATGTTGCATTGAACAGAAGAACTACTTTTACTCAAATCCGGAATGCTCCCGATGAAACGGTTTTTTACATCAACACTCCTCGTTTTTCTCCTATTGACACTGGCAAATTGTTTCTGTCAGAATACTAATACTACGCCCTCTGTACAACGTATTGTCCGTATCGAAATGACAGACGGCAAACAATATACCGGTAAATTTCTGGCTGAAGTCGACGGGGTTATTTCGTTGGAAACTGCGAATGGTTTGGTTTATTTGGACAAACGGACAATGAAGATGATGGTTACAGTTGACGAGGCGGAGGTTGGGCCCGGCCAAACCTATAATCCACTGGATGTTTCCGCTTGCCGCAATGTATTTTCACCGAACGCCCTGCCTCAACGAAAAAAACAAAGTTATGTGCTTATTCACTTGTATGGTCCGGAACTATATCTGAATTTCGGAAAGGGATTTTCCTGTCAGTTGATGACGACGTGGCCTTTGATTCTTGGCAGTGTCGGCCTGCGAAAAACATTTAAAACACCCTTACCAAAACTCAATTTTTCCGTTCAGTCCGCGGTGATGAATTCGGGCGTGCTGAATTTGTTCCAGGGTTGGTATGGTTGCCACACGGCCAGTGTGACGTTTGGCTCTGAGCGAAAAAATATTTCTCTGAAAGGTGGATATTTGTGGTACGAGGCGGGATTCAAAGGTGCGCAACATCTGAATGCCGAACCCGGAGATTATGCAACAGATTCTGTCTCGTATTCAAGTCTTTTTTCGCCCCGGGGAGATTTTTACAAATCTTCGGTTTACGGAATCTCGGGCAATTTGAGAAAAAATAAAACAACCTGGTTATTTGAATTGGCGGGCGCTGTCAGAAAGCGTTCCGATAAAACGATTCAGTTGGTCGAAATTGCGGGCGACGATTATTACCGGATCCAGGAAGAAATGGTGCTGACTACGCACGTTTATTTTGCACCTGGTTTCCGCACTGCACTTCGAAATGGAAAGTCCCTCCAGATCTCAGTTCCAGTCTTCGCTTTTATCTCCACGACGTCGAGATGGATAATTCCTACCGCGAATTTTACCTTTTTTATTCCGCTTGAAAGTGGCATAAAATTCGAGAATTAATCTGCGATGAAATCTACCTCAGTCGCAAGCAATCTGATTATCGTAGGACTTGTGCTGGTCGCATTGTATTTCGGCAAGGCCCTGATTATGCCACTGGTGATTGCCTTTGTGATCTGGTATCTGTTCAATTCGCTGCGCAGGCTCATTGGTCGAATTCGTATCGGGTCCAGCGATCTTCCCTGGATTGTGCAGGTTGCAATAACTACGGGACTGCTGTTCGTCCTTGCATTTTTTTTAGTTCGGATGATCGCAGCAAATTTTGAGGATTTTGTCACAGCGTATCCGGCCTATCACGCCAAGATATTGACGCTGGCAGAAGATATTTCCTCCTCGGTGAGCCTTCCCGTTTCGATGGACGAGGTAATCGAGAAAATGAATTTACCTGAGCTATTTACGGAATTGCTGGATTCCTCGGTCAGTCTGATGAGCGAGACCACACTCATTTTGATTTATGTTCTTTTTATGATGGCGGAAGAGCGTATTTTGCGTGGAAAAATTGAATCGCTTTTCACCAGCCGGGAACAAAAAGTAAAGTTCTTGTCAACCGTAAGTGAACTGGATCAATCCATACGGACCTACATCACGGTTAAGACATTGCTCTGCTTCACCTCGGCTTTGCTATCGTATCTGGTTATGCTCCTCTTCGGTGTCGACTTTGCTATCCTGTGGGCGCTGCTCATTTTCTTTCTCAACTACATTCCCATTGTGGGGGCGATCATTGGACCGCTTTTTCCAGCCTTGATCGCATTTTTGCAGTTCGACCAAATGTCTACCGCAGTGATGGTGCTTTTGATTCTTCTTGTGATTCAATTGATCATCGGAAATTTTATTGAACCGAAGGCGCTTGGAAATCGCTTGAATTTAAGTCCGCTTGTGGTGATTATCTCGCTGGCTTTCTGGGGAACCATTTGGGGAATTGCCGGAATGTTCTTGTGTGTTCCGATTACCGTAATGCTGATGATTGTGTTGGCTCAGTTTCCGAAGACACGCGCCATCGCGGTTCTTTTGTCGGGAGGGAAGTCGCTAAATGCTTAATAGAACAGACAGACCTTTTATTCCTGAAGTTTATAATTCCCGATAAGTACCGATGCGGATAATTTCAGGCGTTGTTCAAGCAAACGGATCATATCCACGGTAAGTCGCTTTTTTCGGTTCAATATTTCGGAGACTCTGCTTTTTCCTCCAAGGATGCCAATCAGATCTTTTTGTTTGAGGTTCATTTCCTCCATCCTGATTTTGATGGCGGCGATGGGATCAGGCGCTTGAATAGGGTAGTGCTCGTTTTCATAATTTTCAATGATCATCGATAAAATCTCAGCCTCGTCGCCCTCTTTCGTATTGAGACGCGCGTCAAAAATGACCTCAAGTCGGTCAAGGGCTTTCTGGTAATCCTTTTTTGTTTTGATCGGTTTGATGTTCATAGTGAGTGCGATTTTTAAATTGTTTCAGCATTGATCCGGTCATAGTCTGAATGTGTCCCAATAAACCGTATAAACGCCCATTGTCTTTCGTAATTGAACTTTACCACAAGTCGATATTGATTCCCCTTTATATTAAACACAGCTCTATTGTTTCGAAGAATACTCGCACTGCCATAAAACCTCTTAACATCCCTGGGCGATTTCCAGTTTGACGTTTTTGCGGCCTGATACCAAGTCTTCAAATAGTCCTCCACATCCCTACGTTTTTCCCAAAATTCACGCAAGGTACTCTTGGCAATGATGCGTTTCATAGGACAAATATAGGAAAAGTTCTCGAAATGAGAACAAAATGGAAATTTATGAGCTTAATAAATATGCTGAAAAAAGAGGAATTCGAGGACTCATAAAGCTAAAGTCCCTTGAGCAAGTTTTTTATTACTTCTGCTTGCTTTTCACTGGCAATGCGCAATGACTCATTGCTAACTTCCTGAAAGAGTTCTCTTAAAGAATTCCAATATGATTGATCAGCGACTGAATTTAACTGAGTGGAAGGGGTCCCTTTCGGACCACCTTGAATGGTTAGGACATAATTCTCCTTAATGGCTGGAGGAGCGGGTGAGGGTATCTTTTGTAACGTTACAGTCGTTTTTATTGCACCCTCCTCAGTTTTCACCCATCTAAATACGTTTGGGTTAACAGAAGTCCAATTAATCTTCTTTTCATGGGTCTTTTGAATAATTTGATTTAGGACTTCCTGAATGATCACGTTGTTTTCCATTTTCAATTCAATTATTACTAATTAACTCATTTTCCAAAACTCCCTGTAGTTCATTCAAATGACCAGAAAGCAAAATTATATTTGGACGCACTTTATTATATATCTGTTTTGATTCATCTTCCGGATCCAAAAGATTGAACTCTACCATCACGGTTGAAACGCAAGTTTCAATTTGCTGTAATAGGTCCTGATGATTTGGGCCCAAATCACCCCGGTAAAAGCCTATGATGCCCCTAATTTTCCCATTAATTTCCATAAGTTTGTTATATGTATCATCATAATTGGTATTCTGTCTAATTTGCCCAATGAGCCGGGTTGTTTCAGAGATGGCAAGTAAAATAGACTGTTTTTTGACAGTTTTTCCGGCTTTGTTAGCGGCTTCTTTCGCAGCAGTTGCGGCGTTTTTTGCTTGTTCAGCTTCCACGTAGGCTGATTTAGAATACTGCAATCCTCTCCAAGAAAGATAGATGCCCGAAAGAGTTAGCAGGAGAAACAAATAGAAGTCAAATTTGGTCCAGAAGCCACTCGAGACGGCTTCTAATATTTCTTGAATCTGCGGACTGGTCGAAGTCTGTAATAGCATTTTAACTGTAAAATCGAATCTAATATAGTGATTCCAAGCTTGAGCAAACGAGGTTCTTGAGCAATTAATTTGATATACATTGCCTCAAATTGTGAATATGTTTTGAAGAAACCAGATATACCTGGCAACACTATGGCACTCTTCAATCCAAAACCCCCAAACTATCCAATTCCTCCACAGTAACCATCGGAGGAAATATTCCCTGCTGGAGTTTCGAAATCGCAAACGCTGCCGCGGTTTGAGCGTCTTGTTCGCTGGAAAAACCCTTTAATCCCTGGATGGCCGGAATGTGTGGCTGACTGATATACAGTTTGTCGTCCTGAAAAATCGAATAGCCAAATCCACTGTTTGGCGAAAGCATCACCTGATAGGAAAAATGCTCGTCTACGACAAAAATCCCAAAAAGTGATTCCGGTTCGACGATAACTTCCGGTGTGTCGGGTCGATCAGCCGGAACCAACTTGTCGTCGGACGTGTCATCCGGTGCAGAACAGGCACAAATAAAAAGTACAGGAATAAAACGCTTCACTTTACTATGATCTTTCGGGTAATGACCTTTTCATTCAGACGAATGCTGACAAAATTCACTCCGCTGGTCAGTCCGGAAAGCGTGAATGGACATCCGTCATAGCTAAATTCCTGAAGCGTTCTGCCACGACCGTCAAACACCGAAATCGTTGCACCTGTCAATGCACTGCCCAATTTGAGCTGCACTGTTCCTTCGGACGGATTCGGATACACAAGGACATTTTCTTCCAGCAGTTCATCGTCTCCCAGCAGGACTTCATATTCCCATAAATCGTCATACCAGATTCCGTCGTAACCCGTACCGACAAATATTCGGTCCAGTGCGGTGAACGCGATCGCCTGGGTCCTCCCTCCCGGAGGGAAATCAAGGCGCTGTGTCCAGGCATTTCCGTAAAAATTGTACTCCCACACGTCTTGTTTGTAATCGAAATAAATGTCGTCGCCGAGCATAATAAATGCTTGTGGAAACACACCCACGCCGACGGCTCCTTGTCTGGCAGTTCCCGGAAAATCAGGCAAGGAATTCCAACTGTCGGCGACCGGATCGTAGGACCAAAAATCATTGGTCATTCCCGACGGACCGACACCCGTGCCAAAATATGCCTGTGTTCCCATCGCAAATCCTACAGCATCCCTGCGACCGCCCCCTGGAAAACTGCTTACAGGCGACCAGGAATTCGACGAAGCATCATAAACCCAGAAGTCGTCGCAAAGCCCGGCGGCATCTAAACCACTTCCAACATAGGCAAGTGTATCCAATGTAAAGGCCACGGCTTCTCGTCGCGCGGTTCCACCAAAATCGGCAACTTGTGTCCAAACTTGTGTTGTGTCGTTGTATTGCCAGACATCCTTAAAGAACAAAGCGATTCCGCTGCCGAGGCCAACATATCCATACCCCTTTACTCCAAAGCCGATGGACGACTTGCGCGAAAGACCGCTTCCCGATAAGCCTCCAAGTGATTCTTCATCGTCCCAGTCATCCGTCAGCGGATTGTACGAATGCACAAACCGCTTGTCGTCGAAACCGTCGTAACCACAAGCGATCCAACCTTGATCGTGTAGCGAAAAAGCCGCAGCTGTGGAACGCACAGAACCATTCACAGAGTCCCGCAGAATCCAGGTATTCTGACCAAAACAGGACACAGACAATAAAGTGAAGCAGCCAAGCCTGATTATATTGTTCATCGTACCAAAATTTTGGTTGTGGCCACGTAGTTGAATTTTGTGTCCGACAGGGAAATAAAATAGGTGCCGGTGGGTTCAGCGCTTAACATTTCAAGCGGAATATAATTCTGTTCGAACGAGCCGGTGAATATCACCTTTCCGGCCATATCTGAAATTGCGTAATGTCCGGCACTGAACTCGTGAGGAAGTGAGACGATGGAATTTGACTGCAAGGGATTTGGAAACACGACCAGATCGGATGACGTTATTTCGGCAACGGAAACCGGCATCGATGGTGCGTAGCGCTGGAAAGAAGATTTTTTTCCTGATACACCTTGTCCCAATCCGGCATAACCCGAATCCGCAATGGCGAATGCAATTCCATATTTGCGCTCCGAACCATCGAAGGTGTTTTTTACATTCCACGAATCGGTAAACGGATTGTACTCCCACAATTCCCCCAAGTAGCCACCGTCCGACCCAAACACGAGAAAAGCACGGCTTTGAATGACAAATGTTGAGGACGCGGCTCTTTCGGTTCCGGGCAAATCCGCCTTTGGAGACCAGCTGAAGGTCAGCGGATCGTAACACCACCAGTCTTTACGATACAAATCGTTGTCCGTGCCCATTCCAAAATAACATTTTCCTTCGACGGCAAATCCTGATAACTGATGACGCACACCACCGGGAAATGGCACGAGCGGTGTCCAGGTATCAGTCGCCGGTTCATATTGCCAGGTTTCATCGCTGTAGAAATTGGGAAACCATTTTCCACCCACTACATATCCGAAATCGTCCAGTCCGACTGCCGCAGCCTGATAAACGCCATCACCAAAACCTCCGGGGAAATCCGCTTCTGGCGACCACGAGTTGCTCGAAGGATCGTATTCGTGCAAGTCAAAATATTTAGTTCCCAAATCCGACGTTGCAGAGTCCATTCCACAACCGACATACCCCATATCATTTACGACAAAGGCGATCGCATTGCGGCGTTCGTCCCCCGGAACATCGGCCATTTGTGCCCAGATGTCAGTGAGTGGATCATAGCGCCACCAGTCCGTGTGAACAATCTCGGCCGTGTCGACGCCAGTTCCCACATATCCATAATCACCGATTGAAATTCCAACGGCGCGCGTTCTTTTCAAACCGCCGAAATCAGCGCGAGGCTCCCAGGTGTTTTCAACCTGAGAATGCACAGCAGCCGAGAGAATCGAGATAAAAATCCAGATCGCTTTCATTCTAAATGCCAGCAATGAATTTGCCATACGCGGTGAATACATCATCTTTACGGATAGCGTAAATATAAACACCAGATTGGAATGATTCAATGTTTACGGTATGATCAAGGTCAACCACTGATTCGGAAAAAACGAGTTTGCCGCCTCCATTGAAGAGGAGAATGCAAGTACCTGTTTCCGGCAAACTGGAAAAATGAAATCCAATTTCCGCTGCATTCTGGCTGATCGTCACAATGGATTTCGAAGTTTCTCCAACACTTAACGCGTGGCTTGGATCAAATTCCCAGAGATCTTTGAAATTCGTGCCGTTTGTTCCCATACCGACGTACGCTTTAGTCCCAATTTCAAAACCATCGAGGTAACGTCTTGCAAGCCCCGGAAAGTCCATAATCTGCGTCCAGGTAAACGTTGTGGTGTCGTATTCCCACATATCGCCGTAATTGAGTTCTCCCAAAAAATCTCCACCGGTGAGGATGTATCCCTTTCCGTTGAGCCCGAAACCGTAGGACTCCACTCGTGGTAGCGGACCAACGACCGGACGGACGGTCCAGGCCGGAACAGGAAATAGTTTGAGTTCATAAAAGTCGTTTAAGGGGCCGAACAGACCCTGACCGGTTCCAACATATCCTTTATTGTCCATTGCAAATCCTGCCGCAGATCCACGTTCTTCGCCTGGCAGATCAGGTCCGGGACTCCAGCTGTCCGTTAGCGGACTGTAAAACCAGAAGTCCTTGCCATAAAAAGTCGGGGCTCCCTGCAATTCACCTGCTCCAATAACGCCGTAATTGCCAAGTGTGAAACCAACGGAAGCCCGGCGTTCATAACTTGGTAGCGGCGCCTTTGCCGACCAGCTGTTGTCCTCCGGATCGTACATCCATAAATCATTGTAAAGTGAAGAAAAATCGTCCCTGCCCCCAAAGACATAGGCCTTGCCATCGTATGTAAAATCAGCACAGTGGTACCGCAATCCGCCCCCAAAGTCGGCAACCTGTGTCCAGGAATCCGTCGAAGGATCATATTGCCAGAAGTCCATAAAAACCACATTTCCTGAAGGTCCGGAATTGTAATGCCCAAGACCAATATATCCCTTGTTGCCGAGCGCGAATCCAGTGGTCCTGTGCCTGGCTGTTCCCGGAAGATTCTCCTTGTGGTGCCAGATCGTAGTCGCAGAAATTTGGTGTACCACCGAAATCCCTAGCAGTAAAAGTAAAAGTCCTTTCATATGAAGAGTCGAATGTTCTTATCCTTCAAGACGAGTAATTTGCCTCAGAAGTTAATGATAAATTTACAAATTATTAATCCATAGAACACCTGGGGACGTTTGATTTTTTGAACAGATCAACACATTTCATTCATTTCAGGGGTTCCGGCTTCAATCAAAACGGCATTTTGAACGAAATCTCTATATTTGTCTAAATCTCAAATTCAGCAATGTCTTTAAGAAATCTTGAACCCAAAGTACTCTGGAATCATTTTGAGGATTTGAATGGGGTCCCCAGAGCTTCCAAACGGGAAGAAAGGGTGCGTCGCTTTATGCTGAATTTTGGGCAAAAGCTTGGTCTTAAGTCTCACGAAGACGCGGTAGGCAATGTGTTTATCTACAAACCGGCAAGTTCCGGGATGGAAGATGCCGAAACCATCATATTACAGGCACATCTGGATATGGTTCATCAAAAAAACGAAGGTACGTCCTTCGATTTTGAGACCCAGGGCATCCAAATGATTATCGAAGGTGATTGGGTAAAAGCCAATGGCACAACACTGGGCGCAGACAATGGAATTGGCGTAGCAGCCATAATGTCTGTATTGTCCTCGAAGGACATTAGTCATCCGGCGATCGAAGCACTATTTACCATAGATGAAGAGACCGGTATGACCGGCGCCAAAAATCTCGATGGGACCGCACTGAGTGGTAAAATATTGATGAACCTCGATACCGAAGACGACGACGAATTTTCCGTCGGTTGTGCTGGTGGAATGGATACCAATACAGAATGGACATATCGCGAGGAAAAGGTGCCTTCGGCGTATCAGACTTTCGAAATAAGGCTAACCGGATTGAAAGGAGGACATTCGGGAATGGATATAACGCTTGGCAGGGGAAATTCAAATAAACTGATGAATATGGTTATTCATCACTTGATGTCCATTACCGATGCCAGACTCTGTAGATTTACTGGGGGTGGACTGCGAAATGCGATTCCACGGGAATGTATCGCTCAAGTTGCGGTACCTGCCAAAGCTGCAAAGACAATGGAGTCGGAGTTCGGCACGTATGTTAAACGACTTGCATTTGATTATTCCAAAACTGAGCCAGGAATGAAATTCGAACTCAAGGCAATGACTCAGAATTCTGCTTCAATGGTGAATGTGGAGGATCAGAAAAAAATTGTTTCGACGATTTATACAACGCCCAATGGAGTCTGGCGGATGAGTGAAAAACTGCAAGGTATCCCAGAGTCGTCTTCATCGCTGGCTCAAGTGGAAGTGTCAGCCGGAAAATTCGAAACGTGTTCGCTGCAACGCGCAATGTCGGCATCCGGAATTCAGGATATATCTGCGGCGGTGCAAATGACCTATGAACTCTTGGGTGCCAAAGTGAATCAGGGTGGAGAATATCCCGGCTGGGAACCGAATCCTTCCTCAAAAATTCTTAAGCTACTTGAGCAACAATACACCGACATGTTCAATGCAGTTCCACGAATCGCGGCCTGTCACGCCGGACTGGAATGCGGCATCCTCTCGGAACGAATTCCAGGGTGTGATATGATCTCATTTGGACCAACCATCAAAAGCCCACATTCACCAGATGAGCGGGTAAATATTCCCTCCGTTCAAAAATTCTGGAAATTTCTTACGGCTGTTCTTTGTGCAATACCTGTCAAACAGGCAGCCGTCTGATTTTTTTACCACTTGCGTCAAGCTCTACCTTGCCGTCGTCACAAAGCCAGCGTAATTGTTCGATTAGATCACTCCTTTTGTATTGGTGAAGCACACGGATCACTTCGGATATCGAAACAAAATCTGATCCTAGGTTCGCCAGAATTTTATCCGATACCTCTTTTGTTTCCAACGTCCTGTTCCTGGCAGCTTCGCACGAACTGCAAGTACCACAAGGCTGCGTGTTCGCATCGTCGAAATAAAATCTCAAAAAGGAGGATTTACACGAAGACGTTTCAAGAAAGGCAATGAGTTTATTCATTTTTGAAAACGCCGTTTCTTTTCGCAATAAGTAGTCTTCCTTTGAGAGATGAAGCCGGTTTTCATCGACTCGGTTTTGTAGGAACACCAATTGTGAGCCGCCAGCAGCTGGTCTGTAATCTGCCAGGTGAAGCGACGCAAGTTTCTTAAATTGTTGTTCTACCACGTCCTGACTTATTTCAGTCTTTTGCGAAATCATATATTCGTTCACCGTGACAAAGCCATCAAAGGATCCGATGTGTGTTCGCAGAAATGTCTGGGTCACCTTTTCGAGGACCGAATCACGTGAAAGCGCCAATGTCAGTTCATCTGCCGAAACGATGAATTTCAGAAGAGATGTTTTGACTGACTTTTCAATCCACTGAATAAAGGAAAGCGAATCGAGTATTTTAAGGGTCTGGTAAGCGACGTACGGATGGAGTTTGTACCGATCACAGAATGCGTTGAACAAAAAGGTGAACGTTTCGTCCTTTCCCGCGTCTTCAGCTATCTGGAGGAACTGGCACAGTTTTCCATAAATGGACCTGATCGTTGTGACCTCCGGAAATTTTTGCAAAATCCTGCGGCGAAGTTCTTCTACTTCGGACTTTTCGTAGAGTGTCACTGCAGTTGCCGGTTGACCATCTCTGCCGGCTCTTCCGGATTCCTGATAGTACGACTCTATGTTTTCGGGTAGAGCGCAATGAAGGACAAAACGAACGTCGCTCTTGTCGATTCCCATTCCGAACGCACTCGTGGCAACAATGATCCTCAGTTTTCCTGTCTGCCAATCCGTTTGCCTCCCGTCTCTTTCTTCAACAGTTAATCCCGCGTGGTAATATTCCGCCGAAATGTTTTTGGATTTCAGAAAAACCGACAGGTCCGTAACTTGTTTTCTGGTCTGACAATAAAGAATACCACTTCCGGGGAGCATTGATATCCATTCGAGAATCCGGTTGCGTTTGTTGATGGTTTCTTCAACAACAAGTCGCAGATTGCTGCGTTCGACACTGGATCGAACGACCGATTGGACGTTAATGCGCAGTTTATCCAGGATATCGCTGACCACTTCTTTTGTTGCTGTCGCTGTCACCGCAAGCAGCGGGATCTCTGGTCGCAGATCGCGAAGTCGCGCAATATTGAGGTACGAAGGTCTGAAATCATATCCCCATTGACAAATGCAGTGTGCTTCATCAACCGCGATGAGCGACACCGACATAGTCCGGAATCTCTCGCAGAAGTCGAGTGACTCAATGCGCTCCGGAGCGATGTAAAGAAATTTCTGGTTGGGATCATTCACCGCGTTGTCAAGTGCAATGGCAATTTCTCTTTTGCTCAGTGCGGAATTGATAAACTGTGCCTTTATTCCCAACGATTTCAAGCGTTGAACCTGATCGGACATCAATGCAATGAGCGGTGAAATAACCAGGCAAATTCCTTCACGTTGTAAAGCTGGAATCTGGTAGCAAACTGACTTTCCTGCCCCAGTCGGTAGTAAGGCAAGACAGTCGTTTTTGCGCAATACCTGCGAAATCACTTGCCATTGCGCATCCCGGAACTGTTCGTACCCCCAGTATTTTCTGAGTATTTCGAGGCTCTTTTCCAATCAGCTATGAGCTTGTAAGTCAGATATCACGCTTTTGTCTTGTGCTGGACGCACCAGATCAAATCCACTGCGATGCCCGAAAATAACTGGTTTTGTGAATAAAAACCTATTGTCGGGGCAATTATTAATATTTATATTCGCCTACATAGTAACTGCTCTATATGGCAACAGCAACGGTTAATTTTAAAGTGAACAAGGTTTCGACCTCTAAAATCTCGACGATAGATTTTGACAACCTTGCCTTCGGAAAGCATTTTTCTGACCATATGATGGAGATGGACTATGCAGATGGAAAATGGGGAACACCTTCGATTGTGCCGTTTGCGAATCTCCAACTCCATCCCGCAACGTCGGCCTTGCACTACGGGCAATCCATTTTCGAAGGACTGAAAGCGCAGCGGGGTGACAACGGAGAAATTTTGATTTTCCGTCCTGATATGAACGCCAAACGATTCAATGCTTCGGCACGGAGAATGTGTATGGCTGAATTGCCGGAAGAAGTTTTTCTGGAAGGAATACGCACACTGATCGATCTCGACCGCGAATGGGTCTCCGGCAAGGATGGCCTTTCATTGTATATTCGCCCGCTGATGTTTGCAACCGATGATTATGTTGGAATTCGGCCGTCGGAGACGTATAAATTTATCATTATTCTTTCGCCGGTCGGTTTCTACTATTCTGAGCCGGTAAAGGTGAAACTAGAAGAGTATTACACTCGCGCTTCCCAAGGTGGTGTGGGTCAGGCGAAGGCTGCTGGGAACTATGGCGCTTCACTCTATCCAGCAAAACTCGGCCAGGATCGCGGCTACCGACAGTTGCTCTGGACGGATGGCAAAACGCACGAATTCATCGAGGAATCCGGAACGATGAACATTGTTTTCGTCATCAACAACACGGTCATTACGCCGTCTGAAGAATCGGATACTATATTAAAAGGCGTTACAAAGCGCTCGGTACTTGAAATTGCGGCGGACTGGGGATATAAAGTTGAAGAGCGTAAAGTAACCGTTAAAGAAGTTATCGCGGCGATTGAAGATGGATCGATGCAAGATATGTTCGGTGCCGGAACCGCTGCAACCATTGCGCCGATTGTCGTGGTCGGATACAGAGACAAAGACTATCACCTGCCTCCACTCGAAAAACGCGAGTTCTCGAAAAAGATGGAAGCATACCTCACAGATTACAAGAGGGGTAGAATAGAGGACAAGTACAATTGGTTGATGAGGATTTGATTAGAAACTTTGGTCCCGTTACGCCGCCCATTTTTTTCGATTTCCGATGTCCAGTGTCCAGTGTCAAAGGCACGTCTCTAGTGTCCAACATTCAGTGCCAAGCGTCTATAGACCAAAGGAGAGTTACCCATTCTTTCGTCGCCGCAAAAAGAAATGACTTTTTTTCTTATCTCGGCGAAGGCACGAACTAAAAGTTTCAGAGGCCGACTTGCGGCTTTTTTTGGCTCTCAATCGTTATAAGTTTATGACCTGGCCATTGCACGCTTGAGTTTGTTTAACTAACTTGAGGCGAGTTTCAAATTACACTATGAATCAAATGAAATCCCACCTGTCGATCTTCTTGGCCTTCTGCTGCTACTCACCCTTTGCACAGTCTTGGCAGGATGTTGGTGGAGGCACGAACAACAGTAGCCACGGAATGACCATATGGGACGGTAAATTAGTCAATGTTGGGAGTTTTAATAGTCCGTGTGGTAAAGTCGCTACCTGGGACGAAACAACTTGGGGATGTCTGGGTGGTGGCGTTGGTCTCGTTGGTCGGGCAGCTACCGAATGGGATGGAAAACTGGTTGTTGTGGGTGATTTCTGGAACGTTTTTCTTCCGTGCACAGATTGTCACGGTATTGCTGTTTGGGATGGCGTGAGCTGGTCCAATTTGGGTACTGGATTCAACAATGACGTGCTTGTCGTTTACAACTGGGACGGAGTGTTAGTCGCGGCTGGTGATTTTACAGAGGCTGATGATGTGCCTTGTAATAGAATCGCCTGGTGGGATGGTTCTGGCTGGCAATCTTTCGGGGTAGGAGTTGGGAATTTTGACAATGACATCCGCTGCATTGCAGAATTTGAAGACGAATTGTGGATTGGCGGGGATTTCGCCAATGTGGACGGTTGCACATCCTGTGACCGGTTGGTGAAATGGACTGGCACGACATGGGTAGGTGGTGATTCAGGCGTGGATATAACCGGCGGTGTTGATAATACAGTGCGTGTTTTATATGTCAATCCAAACGACGGCAATTTATATATGGGTGGCCACTTCACCGATTTGAGCATTGACGATGTACTTACACCCTTTAATGGAGTAGCGATGTATGACGGATCCGAATGGACACCGCTTGGATCTGGCGTGAACAATTACGTTCGGGCCATTCACGAGTACAACGGAAATCTTATCGTTGGCGGCGATTTTAATAACGCCAGTGGTGTGCCAGCGAGTAAAGTGGCTAAATGGAATCCAACAACATCTACCTGGTCGGCAATGGGGACGGGAATGAATGACTATATAAAGTCCGCCGCCGTATACAACGGTGTTTTTTATGCCGGTGGTGCATTTACAACCGCCGATGGATTGTCGCGCGAATATATTGCCAGTTGGTACGAGGATGCCGGTCCTTTAGTCACCGAAATCGGCGACGAGGACAATGAAAATTGCTTTGGCGAATGTGATGGTGCCGCGACTATTACAATTACTGGCGGAAACGCGCCATACGACATTTTGTGGGACGATCCCGCTGCGCAAACTACAGCAACGGCAGAAGATCTTTGCCCCGGCACTTACACGGTAACAGTTACAGATAGCGATGGAGATGTTAGCACAGAAACAATCACGATCGGCGCTGCAGATTTTTTTGAAGCCGAGGCTGATGTGACATCCAGTTTCTCCGGTGCTGACGTCAGTTGTTTCGGTAACAGCGACGGAGAAGCAACCGCAGATCCGGATGGAGGAGATTCTCCTTATACCTATCAGTGGGACGCAGCTGCTGGTAGCCAAACCACAGTAGTTGCCACAGGACTTTCTGCGGGAACATATACCGTTGAAATTACAGATGACGAGGGTTGCGTTGCGACCGCTGATGTTACGATTACTGATCCCGCTGAAGTGGTTGCCAGTATTTCTGATTCAGAAGATGTTTTGTGCTTTGGAGAAAGTACAGGTTTTGCCGATGGCATTGGTTCCGGCGGAGTTGGCGGTTTTAGTTATTCGTGGAATACAATTCCAGAACAAACCACTCCGACAGCAACGGGTTTGACGGATGGCAATTATTGTCTAACAGTTCAAGATGCGAATGGCTGCACCGATGTGGTTTGCATTACCATCAATGAACCTGCTGAGCTACTCACAAGTGTTACATCTACGACAGATTTTGGCGGGTATGACATTAGTTGTTTTGGAGAAGAAGACGGCGCAGCGAACGCTGGCGTTACGGGTGGAACTACCCCTTATACGTGGCTATGGGATGACGGGCAAATCACCGAGGATGCTACAGATCTGGCTGCCGGAACGTACAACGTGGAAATTACAGACGCCAACGGCTGCATAACAACGGGAACTATTACGCTGACCGAGCCAACAGAAATAACAGCTTCCGGTTCATCAACCGAATCTACCTGTGATGTTGCCGACGGAACTGCGACTATAGTTATCAGCGGCGGAACCGGGGTTTACACTTACGAATGGGACGCGGCTGCCGGTTCTCAAACTACAGCCACAGCTACTTCGTTGTTCGCTGGGACTTATTCAGTCGAAATTACCGATGAAAACGGATGCACTTTGATTGAATTTGTAACCGTTTCGGATGCCGGCGCACCCGATTTGCTGATCACTTCAGACAATGCGCTATGTGCCGGTGATTGCAACGGAACGGCTACTGTAAGCGCCTCAGGTGGGGCGGGCAGTTATGTTTACTTTTGGGATGTTGCGCCTTGGGAAACTACAACTGCCGATTCTCTTTGTCCTGGTACCTATTTCATAACAGTGACTGATGGCGATGGTTGTGAAGCGATAGAATCGGTGACAATTGATTCACCAACCCCAATTTCCGTTAGTATCTCCAGTTCTCCTGCAGATATCGTCTGCGACGGAACAGCGGGTGTCGTTCCATCAGGCGGAACCTTTCCCTATACCTACCTTTGGGATGCTGCGGCTGGAAGCCAGACAACCGCTACTGCGACGGATTTGTGTCCGGGAACATATTGCGTAACGGTTACGGATGACAACGATTGCAAACTGGATACCTGTTTAACCGTTGGCGGTTCGGCTTCGCTAGACGAAAACAGCGATGGAATATTCGTAATTTATCCAAATCCTGCTGGCGATGGTTATCTTAATATTAGTTCCTCTCTATCGGAACTTGTTTCCGTGAAACTGTACTCTTCAACTGGCCAGCTGATCCTTACATCCCAAATTTCAAAGGGCAACAATGTATTGAATGTTCCAGTACTTTCCCCAGGTCTTTACAGCATTCATCTGGAAGGAAAGGACGTATACAAGGTTGAAAAGATTGTAATAATATAAGCACATTTCGAAGGGAACCTGCATTCCATTTCCGAATTTTGGTGAATGCTTAGCAAACGGTTTGGTCTTATCGGCAAATCCCTCAGCCATTCCTTTTCGAAGGATTATTTTACGCAAAAATTCATCAAATCAGGAATCGTTGCTGAGTATAGTAATTTTGAGATCGCCGAAATATCTGAAATCCGGGATCTCTTAAAAACGAACTTGTCAGGTCTAAACGTTACCATTCCTTACAAAGAATCCGTTCTTCCGTATCTCGATGAAGTGGATGAAACAGCGAAACGCATTGGTGCTGTGAACACGATCGTTTTTCGGCAAGGAAAAACCGTTGGATTTAACACGGACGTCTTTGGATTCCGTCAGATGATCAAACCCTATTTGACGCCGCAACACGGTAAAGCGATGATTCTGGGAACGGGTGGCGCATCTAAAGCCGTTTGCTTCGTGCTGGAGGAATTAGGTATAGACCTGATTCGCATTTCGAGAACACCGTCCGCTGGTCAATTCGGTTATGAGGACATAAATCCGTCAATGATGGATGCCTGTTTGCTGATTGTCAATTGCACGCCAGTTGGAATGTATCCCAATGTCAAGGCTTGTCCTGAAATGATGTTCGGATGTATCGGTAGCCTACATTTGGTGATCGACCTGATCTATAACCCCGCAAAGACCGTTTTTTTGGAGGAAGCAGCTCTTCGGGGCGCGACTGTACTCAATGGCCAGACGATGTTGGAACAACAAGCCGAAAAATCCTGGGAGTTGTGGAATGCTACCTGACCGAAACGGTGTAATTTCGAAAAAACTTCCGATTATTTCTCAGCCACTAATCGTCATTTTGGGTCCTACCGCTTGCGGTAAAACAGCATTGGCTTGTGCTTTGGCAGGTAAAACCGGTAGAGAAATCATTTCGGCCGATTCGCGCCAGGTGTACCGTAAAATGGACATTGGCACTGGAAAAGACCTCAGTGAATATTCGGTGAATGGCAAGCCGATCCCATACCATCTCATCGACATCCGCGAGCCGGGTTATCATTACAACATCGCGGAATTCGAGGAAGATTTTCTGGCGGCGTTCAACGACATAAATCAACGCGGCAACCGACCCATTCTCTGTGGTGGAAGTGGACTCTACATCGAAGCAGCCATTCGTGGAAACAGTCTCGTCGGAATTCCTGCGGACCACGCGTTTCAAAATGAATTGGACCAACGACCTTCTGCCGAAATCGAAGAAATGTTCCGTAAGATTGATCCAAAAATTCGTACACTTTTAGCTGCCGATACGCGTCGCAGAAAAATTCGCGCCATCGAAATTGATCTTTTTTTGCAACGGAATCCGGAATTCAAGCTCGCTGACCAGACAGAGTCGAGAACCGCGATAACATCCACGCTTATCGGAATTGATGTTGCACGCAATTTGCGTAGAGAACGAATTTCACAGCGACTCAAGCACCGGCTGGACAACGGCCTGATAGAAGAGGTTCAGCAGTTGCTTACGTCGGGTCTCACACAAAAGGACTTGTCATACTACGGACTGGAGTACAAATGGGTCGGTGAATTCCTTGCAGGAAAAATTGATCGGCCGGCGTTGTTCAGCGGATTGGAGATCGCAATACACCAGTTCGCCAAGCGACAGATGACCTGGTTCCGGGGAATGGAACGCAGAGGATATTCGATTCATTGGTTGGATGGTGTGAAGCCGATGGAAACTCTGGTGAATGAAATCATAACGATCAATTCCACTACGGAATCTGAAAATTAATCGTCACATTTTGCGTGCTGAGCGCCTCTGGATTTACCGTGAGCGGAACATCGAATGCAAGGTTCATATAATCCCCGGAGGAAAAGTTGAAATCGCCGTTCTCGTCGTAAATGGCATTGATGTAATAGTCGCCGGGATGCATCATCGGGAAGAGAAAACCGGTGGACGAACCTGCCCCAATGAAGACATATCTCGAGCGGTATTTGAGATTGGCCGGAAGAAATGTAAAACCAGAGAATAGCGGCTGTGTGGTGATGATGATGACGACTTTTTTGGCGGGATCCACAATGGGCGGGTTGGTGATAGAGATGTTGACCTGCGACTGGCCGAGATACGGTTGTTCTTCCTCAGGATATGGATCGGAAGCGGCGGTGTAAAAGCAAGCGTCGGTCAATCCAACAAATGTGGCGGACAAGTCCTTTACGAGCACTTTCTGTGGATAGTTAAAAAGGCTTACGGCGTTCTGTGCCGACGTGGTGTCCTTTCGTTCAGCTCTCCAAATCATATGCGAAACAGGGGCAGACAGGGTGTTGTAGTAATTGGTGTGAACGTGCATCGTGATGCTGTCGTCTTCGAAGGTAATGTCAGTGTCTACACGATCTCCGCCGGCAACGGGGTCGACGAAGCGGTAAAAACTATGTCCAGCCGACTCAAAAACACTGTCGACGAACATATAAGAATTGCGTACCTGTCCGGCAAATCCACCGCCATTGCGGAATCCGATGAGGTATTGTCCATCGAATTTTGAAACGAAGAAGCTCATAAAGATGTTGTTGAGCGAATCCAGTTCGTTCCGTGCCGAAACTTGTCCGGCCGAGATCGGTCGAAAATCGACAATCCATTCGCTGTAGCTGCCCAGTGGAGTGGAGGACGTAACGGGTCCGTGCCAGATGCCGGGAAGTTTTTCGAGAATTGAATATCCAACAATGTTTGAACCGCTGGAAATAGGAGGGAGGGTATCGTTTGGATCGGGTGGGCTGGTATCGTAATCCGGATCGGGACGGCAGGAAGTACTCACTGCGACAATGAAAATAACCAAGAATAGAAAGGGATTTTTCAAGCGAAAAACATTTGAGTAAAGATAAGAAAACTGATATAAACGAACAGCATCGGACGGCGGCCTGACCGGCGATTTCGATAATCCACAAAATAAAATACCTTTGATCAAATCCGATTCTTATGAATTACTGGCTCGTAAAATCAGAACCCACTGTTTATCCCTGGTCGAAGTTTGTGAAGGACAAAAAAGCTGTTTGGGACGGAGTTCGAAGTTATCCCGGCCGGAAGAATCTACGCGAAATGGCAAAAGGCGATCAGGTCCTGTTTTATCACAGTATGGAAGGACTCGAGGTAGTAGGAATAGCAGAAGTCATCAATCCAGCCTATCAGGATCCAACCACCGAGGACGACTGGTCTGTTGTCGACCTGAAACCTGTCAATGCCCTTAAAAATCCTGTGTCCCTGAAGGCCATCAGGGAAGTGAAAAAACTGCAGAACATTTACCTCATCCGGCAGGGACGTTTGTCAGTGATGCCACTGCAAAAGGCCGAATTCGACCTCATCGTGGCAATGGGAAGTTAGAATCCGTTCATCCTCGAAACATCCGGTTTATCCACTTCGCTCCAAGCGTGGCCGAATTATTGATAATTTCGTTCAAAATACGCTATGCGACATCTGTTGTTCTTCCTGTTCCTTTCTGGTGTTTTCGTCATCGGACAAAAGCCACTCACACCAAAGATCATCTGGTCGGGAGGTGAATTTGCATCCGATTATGTTTCGTCGGTGTATTCGATGAACGACGGCGAGCATTTTTCAGCGCTCGAAGGAAACAAGATCGTCAAGTACAGTTACCGCAACTTTGAGAAGGCGGTTGGAACGATTTATGAATCCAAACTGCCGACAGATGTCGCGATGGGTTCCTACACCTTCAACTCCGACGAAACGAAAATTCTTATCGAAACAACTACCGCCCGAATCTACCGCCGAAGTTATACTGCGGAATATTACATCGCGGATCTCAAATCCGGCAAAACGGAAAAACTGTACGACAAGGGGGCTCAGATGCTGGCGGACTTTTCGCCGGACGGATCGAAAGTCGCTTTTGTCTGCGAGAATAATCTTTACTACAAGGATCTGGCGACGGCTACGATCGTTCAGATGACCAGTGACGGCAAACGCAACGAAGTGATCAACGGATCCACCGACTGGGTGTATGAAGAGGAATTCGAAGTGACAAAGGCCTTTTATTGGTCGCCGAAAGGAACACGGATCGCTTTTTTGCGCTTTGACGAGAGTGCCGTGCAGGATTTTACAATGGAGTATTACCAGGGACAAACGTACCCGGTTCCTTATACCTTCAAATATCCAAAAGCCGGCGAGGACAACGCAAAACTCAGTCTTCATATTTACGATCTTGCAACAAAACAAACGGTAAAAGTTGACAAGGGACCGATGGAGTATATTCCACGTATGACGTGGTCTGGCAACGATAACAAACTCGTGTATGTGTTGCTGAGCCGCAGACAGAATCAACTCGTATATGCCACCGCTACCTGGAAGGAAGGCAAGATAGAAACCGGTATACTTCTCAACGAGGAGTCAGAAACCTACGTAGAAATTGATCACAATCTGATGTTTCTCGCCGATGGATCGGGCTTTCTGCGGACCAGCGAAGCCGACGGGTTCAAGCACATCTACCTTTGCGCGATGGATGGAAAACAAACGCAAATAACATCCGGTTCCTGGGACGTTATTGAGTTACTCGGGGTCGATGAACAAGCCAAAAAAGTGTATTATACTTCAGCCGAAGAGGGGGCCATTTACACATCTGTGTACGCAATTGGCTTCGATGGCAAGGGTAAAGTGAAGTTGTCGAAACGCATCGGGAGTAATTCCGCCGAATTCAGTACCGGAATGAAATATTACATCAATTATTACTCGAATGCCAACGAGCCGTCGACCATTTCTGTACACACCGCAGATGGCGGAGAAGTGATGCAACTTGTTGACAACGCCGGACTGAAGGCGAAGCTTGCCGACTATAAGCTCTCGCAGAAGGAATTCATTACCATACGCGGTGTAGAACACGACCTGAATGCCTATGTCATCAAACCGCCCGACTTTGATGCCTCGAAAAAGTATCCGGTTTATTTTGAGATATACAATGGACCGGGCAGCAACACGGTTTCCGATTCGTGGAGTGGTTCTGGATTTTTGTACCAGCAACTTCTGGCGAGAAATGGCTATATCGTGGTATCGGTGGATACCCGTGGAACGCAGTTCAGAGGTGCAAAATTTAAGAAATGCACCTACCTGCAACTTGGGAAACTGGAAACCGAAGATATGATCGCCGTTGCAAAGCAGGTCAAAACCTGGAGTTTTGTGGATTCGGCGCGTATCGGTGTTTTCGGCTGGAGTTATGGTGGATATATGGCCTCGCTCTGTATGACCAAAGGAGCTCACGTTTTTAAAATGGGCATCGCCGTTGCTCCTGTGACGAACTGGCGCTGGTACGACAATATTTACACCGAGCGGTTTATGAGAACTCCGCAGGAAAATCCAGGTGGTTACGACGACAATTCACCTGTAAATTTCACGCATCTGATGACAGGGAATTTTCTGTTGATTCACGGGTCGGGAGATGACAATGTGCACGTCCAGAACAGCTACGAAATGGCAAAGATGCTTGTGAGTAAAAATGTGGATTTTGAGATGTTTATTTATCCCAACAAATCACACGGAATTGGTGGAGGGGTGACGCGGGAGCATCTTTACAACAAGTTCCTGAAATTCACACTCGAAAACCTCTAGACGTACCTTTAAATCAGGTTTTGGTTGTTAAACTTTGGTTAAGACCTCTACCTTTTCAATGGCAATACGTTTGTTAGATATGAAGATTTTTGCTCTTGTCCTTGCGTTTGTGGTAACCCTTCTACCCGTTGGAGTGGATGCATCCCGATCTGGTATATCCAGTGCTGCAATTCAGTGGACAGATTTCGAAACAGCCGTAGAAAACAATAAGAACGACCCGAAACCATTTTTTATCGATATGTACACCGACTGGTGCGGCTGGTGTTCGAAAATGGATATGTCCACCTTCGCCAGTGCCGATGTTGTTGAATTTGTCAGCGAAAACTTCCACGCCGTGAAGTTCAATCCCGAGAAAGAAGAGTCCATCGCCTACCGGGGGAAGGTTTACGAAAGGAAGGACTATCCGCAGTTTAAAAGAGCTTACAATGAGCTGGCCGTTAGTCTAATGGGAAGTAATATGTCCTTTCCAACAATCGTTATTCTCTCCAAAAAGGAAGTCAAAATGGGGACTATTCCCGGATTTCAGGTAGCGGAAGTCCTGATCGCCAAGGCCAAAGCACTGGCAAAAATCTAATCCCCGAACACGGTCGGGTGATTTATCGACGATCTCTTGAATCTATAGGCCAGACGCTTCTTTTTCTTCGGTCAAAAAAAAATGCGCAACCGATTCGCAACGAAAGATTTTTTTCACATAACTTAGACCGCGTTTCACGAAATGCGACTAAATTTTCTCTATGGCGAAGACTGCGAAACTTGAGTTTGAAGGAAAAACATACGATATTCCTGTAGTTGAGGGAACGGAAAATGAACAGGCACTGGACATCGGTAAACTGCGTTCTGCCTCCGGACTGATCACACTCGATCCAGGATTTAAGAACAGCGGCTCGTGTTATTCGGCGATTACATTTCTGGATGGCGAAAAGGGAATACTGCGCTACCGTGGTTATCCGATCGAGCAGCTCGCCGAGCACGCCACGTTTCTGGAAGTCACGTACCTACTGTTGTACGGTGAACTGCCAACGCAAACGCAGCTAACCACTTTCGAAAACGAAATCAAGAAACACACGCTTGTTCACGAGGATATGAAGCGCTTTTTTGAAGCGTATCCAACGCAAGCTCACCCGATGGGTATTCTCGCATCGATGATATGTTCGATGTCTACATTCTACCCAGCGTCACAGGATCCAAATCGTCCCGAGGCAGCGATTCAACGCACGATGAAGCGAATGATCGCCAAATTGCCGACGCTTGCCGCGATGGTTTATAAAAACTCGATGCGACATCCATTTATGTATCCACGCAACGATTTCAACTACGTGGAGAACTTTATGTATATGACCTGGGGAATGCCGACCGAAGAGTACAAGCCCGATCCGGTTGTGGCAGATGCCCTGAATAAACTTCTTATTCTTCACGCCGATCACGAACAAAACTGTTCGGCTGCAACCGTGAGAGTTGTAGGATCGTCACAGGCGAATCTATACGCATCCATTTCAGCAGGAGTTTCGGCACTCTGGGGACCACTTCACGGTGGAGCCAATCAAGCGGTGATCGAAATGCTGGACAAAATCCGCAAAGACGGAGGAGATACATCGAAGTGGATTGCAAAAGCGAAGGACAAAGACGATCCCTTCCGCCTTATGGGCTTCGGACACCGCGTTTACAAGAATTTCGATCCTCGTGCAAAAATCATCAAAAAGGCTTGTGACGAGGTGTTGGCGAAAATGGGAGCTGACGACGACGGTACACTGGAAATTGCCAAAAAGCTGGAAGAAGTTGCACTCAACGATCAGTACTTTATCGAAAGAGGCCTGTACCCGAACGTCGACTTTTATTCAGGTATCATTTACCGCGCACTCGGCATTCCAACGGATATGTTTACAGTGATGTTTGCCCTTGGACGTTTACCCGGTTGGATCGCACAGTGGAAGGAAATGGTCAACAGCAAGGAGCCAATCAGCCGCCCGAGACAAATCTATACCGGTAAAACGACACGTGATTATGTGCCGATCGCGAAACGAAAGTAATTGACGTAGATAAAGTCCGTCGGGTAAAGAATTTAGCGGAACGATTTTATTCGACGACAAGTTTTCCCTTAAATTCAATTCCATCTTCGCTTTCTGCAACGTACAGGTATGTCCCGGATGCAAAGTTTTCGCAGTCAAGTTGGACCTTTTTCCCTTCAACTTCTTTTCGTACTAGCTCCCGACCGCTGAGATCACGAATCACAATGGAACGAAGTTCAGATGGGCCAGATGATAGTGTAAAAGTGACGGACTGAGAAGCGGGATTCGGGTAGACTTCGAGGTCAACAGCGGTCGCGTTTTCCGCAACAGCCGCACCACCGCCAAGGAGGTAATCGATGCCACCCTGCATAAAGTTCAGACACGTATCCATACTTGCGAAGAGCGCCGGGTCAAAGAACGTACTCATCACCCGATTTCCTGAATCAAAAAAATCGAGCATACACACTTCGCCGTACAGCACGTAACCGGTCGGCCCCATCTGATACATATCCAAAGCACCTGCACGGGACGTGACACCGTCGACCCACCAGTGGGTTGGAAAAATCCACGTCATTGCTGTCGGAAAGGTAGTCGGGACGCCAGTTAGCCGTTCCACGATGTCCACACCCAGCGAACCATCGTCGCCGTAACTTTGCGCATTGTAATTTTCAACCCCCATATAATCGTAGGCAAAATCTCCAGCGGAAATTGCGTCAGGAGCGGTGCCATAAATCTGGAAGAGGGCGTCCACGCCGATGATCCATAACGGTTTTCCGGTGATGATATAATCGATCAGGTCGTTGTTGCCAGCTGCTGATCCGTCCCAGAGCGCCAGACCCGCGCCGTCTGTGGAACAATACCAGATGACGAGGTCGAATCCGTCCAGGTAGGTATCGGGAGGGTAGACGCCGCCAGAATCCGGAATATTCCACTGGTCGATGGTTGAACCGTACGTCGTCATACTAAGGCAGGTCAGAACGCTGTCGGTGTTTCCAGGAAAGAGGTCGTTGTCGTTAACGAAGAGGATGGACTGAGCGTTACCGCCGAGGGCAACAAGCAAACTGATGACGAGTAGAGTTGATTTCATTGGTGTCGTTTTGTTAAAGGTAGGAAATCCAGTGAAAATTACCGTATCCTCTGTGGAGAAAGTGCGGGAGAGATACGCCGTCCCTCTAGAACCAGACTTCTTTGGTCCGTCCGTCTCAGCAATAGACTTAAGCCCTTTCCAGAACCACAGCATAGCCCTGGCCGACACCGATGCACATCGTGGCCAGTGCATACTTCTTTCCGGTATGCTTCAGTTGCATAGCAGCAGAAAGCAATATCCTTCCGCCAGACATTCCCAGTGGATGCCCAAGAGCAATTGCACCACCATTTGGATTGACACGGCTGTCGTTATCAGCAAGACCCATCTGACGGGTACAGGCTAGGACCTGGGCGGCGAACGCCTCATTCAGTTCAATAACGTCCATTTCATCGAACCCAAGACCGGCACGGGCCAATGCCTTTTGCGAAGCGTAGACCGGACCAATTCCCATAATCCTGGGTTCCACTCCTGCAACGGCCGCAGAAACGATACGGGCCAGGGGTTTCAGTTTGTTCTCTTTCAAACCGTTTTCGGATGCGATTAAAAGTGCGACGGCTCCGTCGTTCAAGCCAGAAGCATTGCCGGCTGTAACAGATCCGCCTTCTTTTTTGAACGCTCCGCGAAGTCCGGCAAGGGTTTCCAGAGTGGTCGCGGGTTTGATGAATTCGTCCTTATCGAAAATAAGAGAGTCCTTTTTCGGACGGGAAATCTCGACCGGTGTAATTTCTGTAGCGAATCGTCCGGATGACTGAGCCTTTGTGGCTTTTTGCTGACTATTGAAAGCAAAGGCGTCCTGATCGGTTCGGGAAATTTTGTACATCTCGACAAGATTTTCAGCAGTCTGACCCATACTATCGGTTCCATAGAGTTGCTGCATTTTCGGGTTGATGAATCTCCAACCAAAACTGGAATCGTGCATTTCGGCGTCGCGTCCAAAAGGCTGAGAAACTTTCGAAATCACCCAGGGCCCGCGTGTCATCTGTTCAACGCCACCGGAAATATAAAGGTCTCCCGAATCGGCATTGATTGCGCGTGCAGCATTGATTGTCGCCGCCATTCCCGAAGCACAGAGCCGATTTACGGTTTCTCCGCCGATGGTCCAGGGAAGTCCGGCCAGCAAAAGAGCCATTCGGGCCACGTTGCGGTTGTCCTCACCCGCCTGGTTGGCGCAGCCCAGAATAACGTCTTCGATTCGTTTCGGGTCGATGTCTTTGTGACGGGCCATCAGCGCTTTCAGCACGTGGGCCGCCAGATCATCGGCCCTGACCGACGCCAGTGAGCCTGCAAAATTTCCAATCGGGGTGCGGATGCCGTCAACGATGTATGCTTGTTTCATTCCTCTGTCTTTTGGTAGGGATAGGCCAAAATTAGTAGTTTTACTCAGTATGACCGACCAAAAATGCAGGTCACGGGTTTGAAAATAGTGAAGGTAAATATCATTGGAAATGGAAACGTGGGCTGGCACTTTTCCCAAATTCTGGGGGATAGTGTGCACGGCGTCTACAACCGGACAAATCTGTCGGATCTCCGTCCTGATGTCGACCTGAACATTATCGCGGTCACCGATTCCTCGATTTCTGAAGTGGCAGCCAAACTCCCGAAAGAGATTCCGGTGGCTCACACTTCCGGAGCGATGGGTCTGGATTTATTGAGTGCATTCAAGGGTTCGGGAATTTTGTATCCCCTGCAGACTTTTACAAAAGGTGTTGCGGTGGATATGAAGACTGTGCCTGTTCTGATCGAGGCGAACTCACCAGAATTCTGCAAATACCTCGAAGATTTTTGCCGGCTGAGACTTTCGCCACAGGTGATCCGTACAAATTCCAAAGAACGGGCAGACATCCACCTTGCCGCCGTGTTCGCCTGTAATTTCACGACGCTGATGCTTGCTGAAGCGGAGAAAATTCTGGGAATGGGCATCGCTGCTGACACGACTTTGATAAAGTTCAATTTGTTGCGACCTCTTGTTGAGGAAACACTGCGCAAGGCATTCACAAACGGACCGGCCAATTCGCTTACGGGACCTGCCGTCCGGGGAGATAAGGAAGTGATGGATTCACATTTGCAGAAGATTACCGATGAGAAGCTCCGTGAAATGTACCGATTGCTTTCGGCAAGGATTCAATCCCTGAAGCAGTAGAAAATCAATTTGAATTTCTTTTCAGAATCACTAGTTCTTTGGTGTGGATAAAAGGAGTCCAGATATCCGAGTGCAGTAGCGAATCGGTCAGGTTCTGAAATTCATTCTCCTTCAGCGGATACATTTCCTCACGGTTGGAAAAAACAACGTATTCGGCGTCGCGAATTATCGGAAACTGGTAAATACTTTCCCGCAATGCCAGATGCGGCAAAAAGGGCGACTGCGCACTGACGATGGCTTCGGAGGGTATTTCCGACAGATGCTTATGAACTGCGGCGACATTGTAATCTCTTTCGTAATGACACTGCTGATAAAACCGGAGACAGGCCTTATTGGTGAATTGAACGGTGCTGTCGAAAGTTCGGATTGTACAGGCTAGTTCAAGTGCCAGAACAGCTATGCAGGAAATTTTGAGCATTCTGGAGTTCTTGATGTCCGAGACACACAAAAAAACACCAATCGCCAGAATCGGAGCAAACTCTATGTTGTAGTGACCAAAGACGCCCCACATCGACGGATTGTCGTGGAACATTTTTTGAAAGTAGATGGGAATCAGCATCAACAGAAACCATGGCTTGCGGAGAAGCAAAGGGAGCCCGCAGAGTAGAATAAGTGTATGAAATTCGGTCTTTACATAATCCGAGTTAGGTTCCGCCGTGTGATTTGTAAAAAGGACCTCCAGCGATTCCAATGGGTGACGTATCAGATGATAAAACGCCTCGCCAAAATTACTACCTAATACAGAGTAGTGAAAATGGGGATATGTACCATTGTTGGAAAGTGCAGGCATCACCGCAGTGGTGACAAGGATAAAAAAGACGAAGCACACTACTGAAGAAGCGAGCATAAAATTGCGTTTTGGCTTCTCCTTCCAGTGCCTGGCAGAGAATCCGATGAAAATGAAAGCAAGCCATAGCGACGTATTCTCTTTGGCGACGATAATGAACAAGATGACGAGTGAGGTGGCGAGCCATTTTTCCTTTTTCAGGGTGTAAAAAAGCCACGGCAATAATGATGCCGCGACGACATTGCTGTGATAGTCGAATGCCAGGGCAGAGAAGGTGCCAAAAAACAGAAAGAAAAAAAGTGTCGCTGCCAGGGCGATGAATTCTGGCTTGTCAGAGGCTTTTAAATAGAGGTAAATTCCGACTCCTCCAAAAAGCACAAACAGAATCTGCATCACGAGCAACGTGTACGTTCCAAAGAGAAACACAAACGGAGAAAAGAGGATCAGATAGAGATCAAAGTGGTCTGCTAATAAATTCTCGCCCGTTTCTTTGAACACAGTGCTGTCGTTGAGATGAAAGTGTGAGTAGTCGTAAAGCGCATTGGTATAAGCTCCCAGATCGAGTGCGTAGGTGCGGAAGTTGTAGTGGTTGGTGAGAGAGATTAGGGAGTAGAGGAGTGCGAAGGAGAAGAGAAGGACTAATACCTTACGATATTTATTGAAAAATAATTTGATCATCACTTTATCCCGATGTGGTATTTCTGGAACACTCAGTCGACTTCGAGGGGGTTCTCGTCGTGAACGGAAAGATAGCCAAAATTAGTACTTTTACCTGTGTTGACCTTTCGAAGAGAAATATGGATCATTTGGGGATTGATGATTCTTCAGCTTGCGCTTTGCCTTCCCGTGCTGAATTCTTTTCCAATTGGTCTGGATGAGCCCTTTTCGATTTTTTACGCGCAGCAGAACCCTTCGGAAATATGGGAGATGCTCGGCCGGGAGGACAATCCGCCCCTCCATTTTTATTTGCTTCACTACTGGATGAATTTGTTTGGTGATTCTGCCTGGAGCGTTCGCTCATTGTCTCTTCTTTTCAGTACCCTTACAATACCTGTATTGTGGAAACTGGGCAGACACTTTTTGAATCGAGATTTCACTGTGGTCTTCATCCTGATGTTCATCCTGAGCACGTTCAATCACTATCACGCGGTTGAAGCAAGAACGTATTCACTCTTAGTGTTGTTGTTTGCGCTCATTCTGTTTGAATTGAAGACTCTGCTCTTTGAAGGAAATTTTTCGGTTTGGAGATTTATGTTGTGGAATGCGCTTATTCTCTACACACATTACTTGGCGGCAATTGTTATTGGTGTAGAAATAGCGTTACTGATTGTCCTTTTCCGAAAACTAACGTGGAACAAAACGTTTCTCGTTTTCCTCTCGTGGATTGTGAGCGCGGTACTCTACATTCCGGGTATCAAACTACTTCTTGTACGAAGTTCCAACTATAGCGACAAAGGCACTTGGGTCCCCGAGCCGCATTGGTCGGAACTATACGGAAACATCAACAGGTTCTGCAATTCAAAATATGCGGTCGTTGCTTTTGCGGTTATGGTGTTGGTCGCGGCTGTCTGGAACTATCGCAAGACGCTACATAGCTTTTTAAGCAAAACCTTCACCTCAAAGTTCTGGTTTGCCACTGTTGCATTTGGAGTTCCTTATTTCGGAATGTATGTTTTGTCAATAGCGATCGTACCGGTATCCATATTTCTTGATCGCTATTTGCTTTTTACAACCATTCCACTTTTCCTTGCTCTGACGATACTAATGGAGTCCGCGAGTGGTGATAAATTGAATTCCTGGAAATCACTTGTTTTTATTTTGCCTTTCGCATTTACGTGCAAGTATCTGCCGGATAGCAACCGCGCCGATGACGAGCTTGCGGCGTACGTTAGATCAATTCGAAATGACAAATCTCTTATTTTGATTTGCCCAGATTTTTATTACCGCACGTTCATGTATCACTACGACATCGAAGCCTTCCGCGACTACACCACTATTCGAGAACATATGAGCAATTCAGGAATTTGGCCGGCTTGTTTTTGGGTCGCAGGTTTGGATTCTTTTGATAATCAAATACTGATAGACACTGATGGTGAAGCACTCGACGGGCTCGAATTGTTGCAATCTGAAAATTTACTGAACGATTCAACCTTTGCCGGCAATTTTCACGTGACACAGTTACGAATTCCAAAAAACAACGATTAGGTCTTATTATCCACGCAACACTGCAATTCGGACAATGTACTCTAGTTTTCCCACTAAAACCTGTAGGACATAAACACCGTTGTCGAGCAGAGCAACGCTGATCTCGTTCGAATCGATGGTTCCATCCTGAACCAGTCTGCCGTTCATATCCGTAATTCGATAAAAAGCTAATTCCTGTACTCCCATAACGTTTATCCACTCATAAGCTGGAGTTGGAAACACGGCGAAATACTGCTGATTCAATTGCTCGTGTCCAAGTGTAATATTCTCGGAGGTCATATCCGTCACGACATCGATGCCAGGCGCCCACGAATTGAATTCATCTACCCGGGCAATAAACATATTGTAGCCACCGGTGGAAAGATATTTCATCGTACCGGCGGAGACTAGGCCTCTATCGTAACACGTGTCAATTCCATTCACTGCATCGCTGTTGATTTGTCCAAAGTTTTTTACGTAATCAAACACACTATAGTAATTGTTCAGGTGTTTGCCAAGGAATGCATCGGTTAAACCAAGAGAAATGTCCGGATTGCCCCAACTTGTGGTTGATCCGCCATAAAAGGTGTTGTTGTTTAATCCAACAGCGACATCGTTTGCAATGTCGTCTCCAAATGAAGTTCCAGTCCAGGAAGTGTCGGCCAGTATTGTATCGACATTGTTCACTATTTTGTAAATCCAAAAGTCCTTTCCGCAATCGCATCCACTGTCGTGATGATAACTTCGCGCCCCACCGAGCACATAAAATGTATCCTCCTGAGTGATTGAGGTAAAATAATCCTGTTCTATCTGACCAATGTACCGTATGGTTCCAATCGTACCATCGATGTGGTATTTGAGAATCAATCCGTCTTCATCTCCGGCGCCGAACGATCTTGTTCCGCCAACAACAACAATCGAATCTCCATCGAGGATGATATCAGAAGCATAATCATCCTCCGGCCCTCCATATGTTCGGGTCCACAGCGTATCACCGTTTTTGTCGGTCCGAATAATGTATGCATCGCGGTTGCCTTCACCAAAACTGTAGGTCTCCCCGACAAGGATAAAACCGCTGTCGTCCAATTGAACCAGAGATCTTCCATAATCCCAATCTGTACCACCGTATGTTTTGGTCCATTCCGGATCGCCAAGCGAATCTGCTCGAATCAGATAAAAGTCAAAACCGCCAGCGCCAAAACTGTTGGTATAGCCCGCTATCGCATAACCGGAGTCCAGTGTAAGAACGACTTTTTCACCCCAGTCCGATCCGCTTCCACCATACGGATGCGACCATTCAAATACTCCAGTAGAATCCACTTTGAGAAGGTATGCATCCGCGGTGGCAGATGGAAAACTGCTCGACGCACCAGTTGCGATGTATCCGGTGTCCAGCGTCTGCTTTACGTCTTCCCCGAAATCGTATCCACTGTTACCGTAGGTTTTTATCCAATGAAGAGTTTGACCGCTCACCAAGGGAAAAACACATAAGGCCAACACCAATATTCTCATCTTCATACCCTACAGATTAAAACTACAACTGAACGAAAGCCCGCGGCCATACCCCATTTTTTTTGACACAAGGCCAATTACATCAAAGGTTCCAAAGCCGATATATCCCTTTTTCTTAATCCAAAAATTGGCATCGATTCCCCACTTGAAACCACCAAATCCACCGTAGGAAAGTCGCGATGAAAAGGACATAAATTGTTTCGGTTTGTAATACGCACCGGCATACAAATACGGAAAATAGTCCGCACTCAAGATGGCCTTGAAACCAAGAATCAGCTGAACATTTTGCGCGCTCCCTTGGTCGCCACATTTCTGAAGGGACAGTTCAACCGGAAGCCATTCGGCCTTGAAGCCTTTACCGCGTTGAAATCCGAGTGTATCCAGAATTTTAAGATCCTGAAAGGCTGTGGAGTCCTGACTAAGCAGGTCCTTGACGTCAAATCCGGAATAGTAATTGATCGAGTCGACAGCGAACAGATTGCTTGACCGGTTCCAGAAAATGGCGCCGAGATTCCGGACGCGGAGATTGACCACCTGCCGGTTTCCCAATTTGTTTTTCAAAAGAAAATTGTAATCAAAGTCTATGGAAAAACCGCTGCCCAGAAAGGCCCAGTACGGAAAAAATCGTTCCGTCGCAAAACCGGAGCCCTGAAATTTTACCGTAACCGTATCAACGTTCTCATTGGTGGTCATCCAGGAATCACCCAATAAAAAATGCGCAGATTTTGAACCCGCGATGTACGACAAAGAGATGGAAGACATCGTTTTTTCGTCAAAAAGTCCAAGACCAATTTTCTGGTAGTGCTGGTATTGAAAATTTCCAAAGCTGAAATCCATCGTGTCACCGACATAGGCGCTGTTGCCATACATTACAGTACGGTAGAGGTCCGACGGAATGTTGATCGAAGCGAAATGATTGTCAGAAAACGAAAACATCAACCCAAGGCGCTGCACCTTGAACGGATTGATCATCGGGGAATAGTGCGAAAGGCCATTTTCAAATTCCGCTCCCAGTGTATTGTTCACTTTCAGTTTATCCGCTGTTCGGTTCTTGATCTCCGAGGTGATTTCACCGCCAAAGAGCCATTTATCGACATACGTGTTGTTGAACGTATTGCTGCTGTAATAATCGAAAGCCGAAAAGGTCACCCAGGCTTTCTCTTTCAAGGTGTCGGTAAAAATCATAGCGGGCTCCTGTGAAAATGGAGCAGCCTGAACAGAAAAGGCGAGGAGAAGGAAGTGTCTTTTCATCACACCTCGAGGCGAATCTGAATGTTCGTATGGATCTTAAAATCGAACCACGCGTTGGAATCGATTTTTACTTTCGCGCCGCCATCGGATGTAAAATTGATCCGCACGACAATTTTTTTGGTATCCTCCAGCAGTACCACAGTACTCGCGGGCACTGCGTACGTGATGATGCCGGTCACATTGTCCGTTAGAAAAGTGACGTCATCGTATGAGCCCGACGAAATAATTCCGGTGGAGCTGATGGAATCAAGGAGAACGCCGTCTTCATCCAACAAGTAAAATACAGCACCTGCGGAGAGTGGAAAACCATTGTCGTAATGCATTACGATCTCCCCGTTATCGGGTATCACCGTAGTGCTGGCCGTGTAGCTGATGTCAAATGTGTCCGCAAGAGTTAGGTCGTTGGCACCAAAATGTAACGGAATTTCGGCGTCGACGAACAAGTCAAGTGATGACGTTGGAAAAAGCTCATCGTTTCCTGCGGAGACATTTCCGTCGGGATTAATTTTGAGAATGTAGCCCAGCGACATCGAATCGGAGAAGTTCTCGGCGAATTCATCGATGTTGGAATTACCCGTGTTGACAGGCAGAGGATACTCCGATGGAACCATATCGTACAGACCGCCAATGGCAGGGTTGATGTTGATCCAGGAATTGAAATCCGGAAAGCCGAGTTCCACCGTCGAGCCTGTTCGTGTATTGATGCCCGTCAACTTGGTAATTTTCGATTGGGCAATCAGGTTGAAGCCGTTTTTTACTGTAAGTGTGAGATCGATGGAGTCGATGTCGAGCGTGCCGCCCAGTATTTTTTTCATCGGCGCGAGCGAAATGCCGATCGTATCCGAAAGGGTATACGATCCAAAATAGCCGAGCGCATAATCCGGCAAAAGATCCTGAAAGCTCACATTGAAGTGAACGGTATCGGATGGATTGACATCAAAGGTAGCACTGGCTTCGTTGGAGGCAACCGAATAATTGGCCGGAATTTCGTTGTACGACAAACCGAGCAGACCTCGCAAATCCAGATCAAAGCCCGTCATATCCACTGCGTCGGAGGCGAGGACAGGATTAGCAACCGATCCGGAATCGAGGTAATAGGTTCTTGAAAAAGCAGTTCCGAACTCGTTTATCAGCGGAAAAGTAAGCGTGATCACTGTTTTACCTTGCCAGGGGCTTGAGATGTCAATCGTGGCCGTACCCTGCTTTGCGATGACCCGTTTGAGTTCAATGCCATTCAGGTCGTAATCGCTGTCGTAGACTCCGCTCCAGGTAAAGGCAGGGTTGACTGAAATGGTAGACGGACCGAGCTGAATAAAGCTTGACACCGATGTATCCGGGAGATTGACCAGCGTGTCAATGGTAAACTGGTAGGCGTTTTGATGAAAAACGATCGACAAATACCCTTCGGAGTTCGTTGCGAGATATTCCGGCGGAATCAAATCCGTTAGCGTGAGGTGGCCGTGGAGCAAAGGTGCAGACCAATCCGTATCCCAGGAAGTCTTTTCCTTCCGGCAGGAAGACAGTAAAAAAACGGATGCTATAAAAACGAGTAGAATTCTCATATGCCAAACTGGCTCAATAAGCTAAACGAAAGTACGCATTAATTCGTTTGCCGTGTTGACCGGAAAAGCGCCTGATACTGCCTGTTTTAGGCCTCAAAATGAGCAAAAGCCTATCTTTGGTTATGATTCTGGCTATTTTACGCGAGTTCAAGCTGCTTTCCGAGTCGGAAACTACTGCGTTTATGGACGCCTTTGGTGAGTACCTCGGGCGTAACGGAATTAGCCAGACACAATGGGATCAGATGAATCGTGACGACAGGTCAACTGCCGAACGAATTTTTCATCTTTTTTCCTTGTCTGCACTGGAAGAAGTCATCGGCCGAATTGAATGTCTGGAGCTGCGCGCACCACGGCTGGCTACCTTTATGATGCCTTCGGATTCTGGATTCCGTATGATAACGGTCGCTTCGGATAATTCTAACTACGACCTCACCAGCGAATCAAGTTTGCTTGAAAATGCCGATAACGAAGCCGTTTTGAGCGAAAGACCGTACCTCGTCAGCCGCACGTCGGATGTGATGGAACTCGCCATTCGTGGTTTCAGACCTTGTGAAGCGGGTTTGTTTCGCCGCCTGGAGAAACGAATTCCCCGTTAGCCCGCCTTGGATATGGGGCCTGGCCAAAGGATGACACCATCCAATTCTATTCATTATCTTCATCCTCTATAAAAAAGAACAAAATGGATTCGAAACCGGTAAGTTATTCGCGCACGACCATCACGGAACTGATGATTCCATCGTTCGCGAATTTTTCGGGAAAGGTTCACGGGGGTATACTCCTGTCACTGATGGACAAAGTGGCCTATGCCTGCGCTGCGAAACACAGCGGTTCTTACTGCGTTACGGTGTCTGTTGACGGCGTTGAATTCAAAGAAGCCGTTGAAGTAGGGGAGCTGGTTTCATTGGTCGGATCGGTAAATTATGTCGGTAGAAGTTCAATGATCATCAGTATCCACGTCACGACACATAATCCGGAAACCGGTCAGATCAAACACACCAACTCCTGTAATTTTACAATGGTTGCCAAATTCAGGGACGGCGCGTTGAAAACCGTGCCAGGACTCATTTTGGAAACAGATGAAGACATTCGGGGATTTTATCACGGGCAGCAGTTGCGCTTGCACCGGGCCGAAATCCGAAAACTGTTGGGCAACGATCTGGTCGATATGTCCCGCGAAGAAATGATCGCAAAGATCCGGGAAGAGCGCTGCATTATCTCCGGTTCCTCAATTTAGTCCTTCTCGATTATCCGTATGTTTACCCTCGGTGTTCACTTCTCTGATATGTAGGGTTGTACGGAGCTTTTTCCCATTCTCAATCGACTCTCCCGACCTCAAAATTTTTCCACAGATTTCTAACAAACGCGGGTTTGGATTCAACGGCTGTTTATTCTTGTGAATAAATAATTGAAATATGTCGATTGAATCAGATTTTGATTGCAGATCAGAAGAAGACTGTAGAACCTACCTTAAAATCCGCAGGGAAACTGTGGGTATTCTATGTAAACAGTGTCGCCAAACAAGTCATCTTTGGATTCAGAGCAAGTCTTTGTGGCGGTGTAGGTGTTGCTCATATCAAACAACTCTCAAAAGCGGAACGCTTTTCGAGTCAACCAAATTGCCGCTTACAAAATGGTTTATGGCGCTTCGGTTGATGTGTAACAACAAAAAAGGAATTTCGGCGTGCGAAATGAAGCGTCAACTTGGCCTAAAAAGATACGAGCCGGTGTGGTATATGATGCACAAGATCAGACTGGCGATGAAAAATTATTCCGCAGGTAGTTCCAAAGTCGTGCACGTATTTGCAAGTGGGATGGCGATGACAAAGTGTGCTGCCGTTCGCAAAAGAGTAAAATCCAATGATCGGAATTCAGCACCAATTAAGCTCCTGTCCATTCTGGAGAATAATTCCAATCCTGGGACAGCCGGCGGCAGCAAAATTCATATCTCTTGTTATGAAAATTTGATTTGCCATCAATTCTACCAGCAAGGGGCATCCCCTGAAGGCATTGCATATGATTTGAGGAATCGGCGCGCGAAAAAAATAATTCAACCCAGGGCAATAATGCTCTCTAATGACGGTGAAGACATTCAACCCGCCACATCTTCCAAGCGGTGGTTATCAAAGGCACTGATCAACTTGCACAGAATTCTAAACGGAATTCACCATCTGGTTTCCAAAAAGTATATGCAGCTTCACCTTGATGAATTCTCCTTCAAATACAACCATCGACACCGGAGAGATCTATATAATTTGATAATAATCAATTAGTTGGTTAGGTAGGGTAAACATACGGATAATCGAATATTCCCTTTTTTCGTTCGAATTTAGATTACCGCTGTAACTCTTTCCACCCCCCGACGTTATTCTTATTGAATGGACCGACTTGCTTTCGGACATTTATTTATGCGGTTTTGAAAGGAGTTTCCATCGGGTGGGAGCTCCTTTCTGTTTAAACAAACAACGATCAACTGGCATCCCGATAGCTATCGGGAGCCAAAAAATCAGATATCCGAAATCGGAAATCTTCAATCGGAAATCCATACGAGCTAGTACGAATTGACAATTGCCAACTATCAAAAAATCAAAAATCCACGCGAGCCTAAAGATCGGCGATTGGTTTGGCCCTTTGGCAAAATCCGAGATTGGATACAGATAGCGATCGGGCCGGAAATTCTCCTGTTGCAAATTGCATTGGAAAACGGACAACTCATTCGATGCGGACCCAATGGCTGTTTCCCTTTTATTGGTAGCTGACTGCTATTCAACCAGGGTCATCTCCTCAATCAAATGCCCTGCTCCTGCGTATTTATCAATGATGAAAAGTATATACCGGATGTCGCAGGAAATGGTGCGCTGCAGTTTGTCTTCGAAGAAAATATCGCCGCTCATCGCTTCCCAGTTGCCGTCAAACGCTGTTCCAACCAGTTCACCCCTTCCGTTGATAACCGGCGAGCCAGAGTTACCGCCTGTGATGTCGTTGTTGGATAGAAAATTTACGCGCAACGATCCGTTAGAGCCATAACATCCGTAGTCTTTCTTTTCGTAAAGTTCCTTGAGTTTTGATGGGACTGTAAATTCCGGATTGTTTGGATCTTCTTTTGCCATCAGACCTTCGATGTCGGTCCAATAGTCGTATTTTTTTCCATCGATGGTGGTGTAAGGCAGAACATTGCCGTATGTTAAACGCAGACTGAAATTGGCATCGGGATAGTAAATTTTTTCTGGAGACATTTCTCGTTGTGCCTGTATCAACAACCGCATCGCAGTCTTCAATTTGCGCTGCGCAGCATTCACTTGCTCGCTGAAAGCGATAGCCCGGTAATGTGCCGACATTTCTATTCCAAGATTCAGCATCTGTTCATTTTCCAACTTCTCCAGTTCCGGATTTTCAAGAAAGGCCGTGTATCGTTCCGGGTCGCTGAAAACTGAGTTTTCCAGTACAGAATCGACCCAAATCTGCCAGGTGGTAAAGGCTTCGTCGTGCGCTATTTCCGTGAGAATTCCAGGGACTTGTCCTTTTGGTACTCCGAGGTACAGCATCTCCAGCATTGCGGAGATGACCCTTTTTTCGGTGGCGACATCGATCCGCTCAAAGTAGCCTTTGTAGCGTGCCTTCAGTTTTTTTACTTCCGCACTGATCGATTCGGGCGTAGCTTTTTCGTTTTTCATCTCATTCAACAAAACGGCGTGGGCGTTCACAAACCGCGTGAACGAAATAGAAAATACGGCTTCGCTGAAATATACTGTTGTCAGATTGACCGAAGAGAGGACCGCATAGGCTTCTTCCAGGTCGGTGAGTACCGCACCATATTTCGCTTTCCGTTCGGGTATTTCGCCGATCCACTCTACAAAATTCCCCTCGACTTTTTGTTTTTTATCAAACACGACGTTCCGCACAAGCTGCTCGGACTGGCCGATGTAATATTTCCAGTAATTCGAAATCTGAGCGTAGGTGGAGGCGTAACGTATCCGGAGTTCATCGCTTTGATCCATCGCATTTTTGATGATCTCCAATTTTTTTGCGCGGATATTCACACGAGTCGGTTGCTCCGTGGTTACTGCCATCTGCACCCCGTGTGAAGTAAGGTAGCGATCCGTCGATCCGGGAAATCCAAGAATCATTGTAAAGTCGTTTTCCTTCACTCCTGACAATGAAATGGGGAGATGGTGTTTGGGGACGTACGGTTGATTGTCCATCGCGAAGGGCGCGGAGACATTCTCTTTTCCTGCATAAATGCGGAACATCGAAAAATCACCGGTGTGACGCGTCCACATCCAGTTGTCGGTATCTCCGCCGTACGCACCGATGGCTTGTGGTGGTGCGCCAACCAGACGTATATCCTGAAATATTTCGTAAACAAAAAGGTAATACTCACTGCCTTCGTAAAACTCTTTCACCTCGGCCGCATATAAGGTTCCTGCTGTTTTGTCTTGTGCCAGCTCACGTGAAATCCTGTCCACTTGCAAGGATCTGTCGTCCTCGTCCATTTGGTCGTTTAGCGACGCCAGAACTGTTTTTGTTACATCGATGATTTCGACTACAACCGACACAGTAAGCCCTGGAATTGGGAGCTCTTCGCTCTGTTTCATCGCCCAGAATCCATCCGTAAGGTAATCGTGTTCCGGTGTGGACATTTGCCGTATCGCATCAAATCCACAGTGGTGATTCGTTAGGATCAACCCTCGTGGCGAAATAATTTCCGCTGTGCAAAAGCCACCCAGTGAAACGATCGCGTCCTTGATGGACGGTTTTTTTGTGTTGTAAATTTCCTTTATGCTCAGTTCAAGTCCAGCGGCCTGCATTGCAGGATAATTTTTCTTGAGCATAAAGGGCAGACACATCCCTTCGTCTGATCGACCGGTGACGAATACCAGCAACAGACCGATGAGCAATGCGTTTTTCATTGAAATAGTTTTTGCAAAAATAACGGAACGAATGGATTAAAAAGAGACAAACGGGAGAAATTAGTCCGTCACTACAAATTTTGAAAATGCAATTTGCGTCCCATTTTGTGTCCTGACGAGGTAGGTGCCCGAGGACAGAGCCGAGATGTCGATCAGATCAGTGGCCGACCAAAGCATTTCACGACCGCTTAAATCGCAAATCAAATGACAAGCACCTGTGATGTTATGCTGAACGCGGATCAGGCCAACGGCGGGATTTGGATAAATTGAGCTCTTTACGTTCTCGATTAAATCAACACCTACATTGTCGTCGGAAAAAACCTTGATGTCATCAAGCTGAAGAATAAAGCCGTCGGTGGTGTGGTTCCGGAAAGCGATGTAGACATCCTGAGAGGCAAATCCGGCGGTATCCAGCAATATGGAGTAGGTTTGCCAGAGGTACGATTCGTTGGTTACTTCCAGTAGCGTGTCGGTAAAGCTTGCAGGAAGACTGTCAGTGGTTGAAAGAAGCACTAAATAACTATCGGGCCAGGAGGCATCAACCGAGCGGCCGCTCCATACCAGTTTTGTAGCGGCAAGTAGGCTTAATTTCGGGAGAATCAGGTAATCTTCCGATTGACCCGAAGGATCATAATAGGAGGTACTGGAAGCGCTTGAGTCCGTGTCCTCATAATAAATCCATCCATCCGTGAACGACGCGACATCGCTGTGCGGACTGAGGCCATCTGCGTCGAGCACTGCCCAGGTGGCTGGAATGCCGGATGAAAAATCTTCGCTGAGCAATAGAAGCTGTGCTGACGCGGGATTCGTTAAACCAAGCATCAGGATGAAAATAAATGAAAAACACAATCTCATACGGAACAAAGTTAGCAAATCCGCGCGGAGCGGGAGTCTTTTAACAGATTTTAGCGGGGCTTATTCAAAGGAGAATATGAACAGATCTTCATCCGCTTTCTTAAAATAATGGGTTTCCCGAGCGTATTTTTCGAGCGATCGGTTGTTTTTTAGCTCAGCAATATTCAATTTCAATTCGGTTATCCCAGCTATTTTGCGCTCGACCTCTAGTTCCAGTTCGGCCACCTTGTCGTGACGGCGAACCAGCGTGAGAATATCCGTGTCGTGCAAGAAGAGAATGTACGCTACGGTAAATAACGCAGAAAGCAGGTACTTGTTTTTGAGGATTGCCCAAAATTTCGCCATTTTACCAAGGTAGTGTTAAAGATTAGCAGCGCCGAATGCACAGCGGTTGAATTGTCAACGGTCAACTGTCAACTGCCCTACCTGGTTCTGCAATGTCACGTGATTTCGCGATTTATGTTGGAAAATGCGTTAGTCACCCCTCACGACTACGCCAGCTTAGGCGCGCAGGCTGTGTCTCCCCTCAAGGGGAGAGCGCCTTCTCAGACCGAAACAAGTTAGGGAAAGTCCACTATTTGTCGTCCAAAGTCTAGCGTCTAGCGTCCAGTGTCCCGAGTCCAGTGTCCCGAGTCCAGTGTCCCGAGTCCAGTGTCCCGAGTCCAGTGTCCCGAGTCCAGTGTCCCGAGTCCAGTGTCCCGTGTCCAGTGTCCCGTGTCCCGTGTCCCACGTCCCGTGTCCCGTGTCCCGTGTCCCGTGTCCCGTGTCCCATGTCCCGCTACGGTTTATACCCCGCCAAAACCTTTTTGCCCCCAATCACCCTCGTAATATAATCTACGCTCAGTTTCGGATTCCTTGCCGGAGAGTACTGCCTTCCATAGAGAATGATCTGGATGTGTAGTTTGTTCCATTTGTCTTCTGGAAATAACTTTTTTGCATCGCGCTCTGTTTGAACTACGTTTGTTCCATCGCTCAGTCCCCAGCGATACATCGAACGGTGGATGTGCGTGTCGACGGGAAAAGCAGCAACGCCAAAAGCCTGGGACATCACCACTGACGCCGTTTTGTGTCCTACGGCCGGTAGGGCTTCTAGCGCTTCGAAGGATTGTGGAACCTGACCTTGGTACTTGTCGATGAGGATATGGGACAAACCGTAAATGCCTTTGGATTTAGTATCGGAAAGTCCACAAGGCCGAATGATGTCGCGGATTTCATCCACAGAAAGCCGAATCATATCCTGCGGGTTGTCGGCCAACGCGAAGAGTTCGGGAGTCACTTTATTCACACGCTCATCGGTGCATTGGGCCGATAGCAGAACGGCGATGAGCAGTGTATAGGGATCCTTGTTGTCCAGCGGAACGGTGACTTCAGGAAAACATCTCTCAAGTTCCTGCATAACGAAAATAGCTTTTTCTGCCCTGGTCATTCGTCTTTTAACCGGAAGCCGTTGCGGATAAACCGGACGAAATCCTTGAATCCGCTGCGCTTGGTAAATACGCTTTTTACAACAGCCGATCGTGTTTCCTTCGTCTGCGGTTCGGCTTCAGTTCTTGGAACTGCAATGTCTCCTTTGATCACGCGGTTTTCAGGATCGTAGCCAATCAATTCGTTTGATTTCTTGTAATTCTGCTGCGCTTTTTCCCAGTATCCCAGGTTTTCCTGGGCGAGACCGAGGTTATTGAGCGCGATGTAATCTTCGGGATCCAGCCGGACAGCGATTTCGTAGTCGTCCACGGCGCCTTGCGCGTTGTTCATTTTTCCTTTCAGATAAGCCCGGCAGGAATAGCGGTAGCTGTAATGCGGTTCTAGCTCAATCGCCCTGTTCATATCAAACATACTGAGCTCGTGTTGGTCCAGATGGAGATAACAGACCGCCCGTTCGGCAAAAAATTCCACTTCACCGCCGTCAAGCTCCAGCGCACGTGTCAACAGTTCAACGGCAGAATGGTAATCGTTTTCGTTAATTTTGACCAGCGCCTCCTGAAAATGTATTTTAGCGGACATAAGGCGAAGTTAGACAAATGACGGATTTTCCGGTTTATCGAAGGTACAGGGGACTTGATGTCTGGTTCAAGATTTTGTCGGATGAGGAATTTATTGAAGTGAAGCGTGTGGGGAAGAAGTGGCAGGTTAGCACGATAACCGCAAAGGTATATCCGGAATTTGTTTTGATTGCAGATATGATTTCAAACTCAGAAGGAAGGTGGGAGCCGGCAGAGGCGGATCGGGTTGAAGAAATCATTAGGAACTTGATGCCTTAAGGAGATACATTGAGCCCTTCCGGAAAAAAAAAATCGCCACGAATGCACGAATAATTCCGGGCAAATTTTGTCTGTTCAGTACTCCTGGTTTCATAGTAAAGGGCAATCTGTCTCACGCTCATTCTATTTTTATTGGTGCATTCAGGGCAATGGCCTTTCCGCAATCCCCGGACTGCACTTTTATTCGTGCATTCGTGGCGATTTTTTTTTCTCAACGCTTCGGTGGTTATAGTTCCCTCCATCTATAGGACAGATCCTTCTTAAAGTTAAGTTGTGAACAGAGGTATTCACTCACTCCACCACAATCGTATCCGACACAAACTCTGAAAACGATCCGAAAACTCCGAAGCCATCAGTGACATTCGAGTAAACCTGAACAGGTTGTGCAAAAGGATTTCCGCTCGCTTCGTTATATTTGTCGTAGGACAGGCGATATTTGTAATATTCTTCACTTAAACTGCGCAACACCACAAAATAACGGACTGTGTCCTCGCTCCACGGACCGACATAGACAGTGGCCGGGAATTCCACATTGCCACCGTTGAACGTTTTATCGGAAAAATAAAACTCTTCGGCATATTTCATACCTGAGCCATCGTCTGTTCCGTTGTCGACAATCACGCTGGGTGAATACAGGTAATACGCAATGCTTTTAATGGTGTCGAAGCCATCAAAATAGATATACTGTCCGCCGATTGTAATGCTGTAATAATCGGCCGTCGCGGCATTATCGGTAAAGTCAATGTCGAAATTGAGGTATTCCCCCTGGGTATTGGTATCAACATCCGAGATCGTTACCGGAACCGGAATTCTGGTGCTCGCAGAAACCGGATCAAAGTCACCGTACGCAACAGAAATTCCATAGCTGTTTCCTACACCCGGAACACTGCCGGTATAATAATAGATTCCATCTCCTTCGTGAATAAAATCCCCGATGACGTTGCCGCTCCCGTCCAAAAATTTGGCCGTTGCGCTGGTGATAGCCGGAAGCGTGCTGTCATAGAGTACATTTCGACTCTCGCTCAAACTCACCCAGACCGTATCATCGGTTCCGATGATGGAATTGACCACAATGCGCGGTTCGATTTCGTCCGTCTTGAGCGGAATTTCCTTCTGGCAGGAGAACATCCAGCAGGCAATCGGCACGATGAGCAAGTATCTTTTCATCAGAATTTGAAGCTATAACTAACGGTTGGAATGATTGGAAAAAGGGAAATTTGTTTGAGTACTTTTTTGTCCGTTGGATCGTTCGGGAGATATCCGATCTCAAGATAAAAAGGATTTTGCCGGCTGTAGGCGTTGTAAATGCTAATGCTCCAGGTTCCTTCCCACTTGTCGTGCGGACGGTGAATATTGAGTCCGAGATCAAGCCGGTGGTAAGACGGCATCCGGTAATTGTTCCGCTGATCGATGTGGTTGATCGTCTGATTGCCCCACTCGTTTACTGGCATTCCGTTGTACTGCTGCAGTGCCAGCGTGACGGCATTTCCTGTTCCGTACACCCAAACGACCCCGATGTCCACCTTGTCGTTGAATTTATACGTCAGCACGACACTGACGTCGTGGCGGCGATCGTAGCGGTACGGGAACCACTTTCCGTTGTTCAGGTTGTCGAAATGCCGATTGGTCCAAGAGAGCGTGTAACCGATCCACCCGGTAAGTTTGCCTGTAGTTCTTTCAAGCAAAACCTCAAGTCCGTAGCTGTTCCCATTGCCCACTTCAATGAGTTCTTCCCAACTCTCCGTCGTCCCGAAATAACTTGCTCCGTCTTTGTACTCCAGCAAATTGTTCATCACTTTGTAGTACGCCTCCGTGCTGGCCCTGAATCCGTGTTTGAACTCGCGGGCATACCCAATGGCCCACTGGTGCCCGTATTGAGGCGGAACGCTGTCGGTGACCGGAACCCACAAATCGGTGGGCAGTCCAATAGACGCATTGGTCAGCAAATGCAGAAACTGTGTGGTCCTTGCATAAGACGCCTTGATGGACGATTTGTCGGTGATCTTGAAATTAAACGATGCGCGCGGCTGAATGGCATTGTAGTATTTCTGCCGGACCAGAAAATTCGAAAAATGCACGCCGACGTTGGCCTGTATTCTTTTACCGAGTTCAAAGTCGTCTTGCAAAAATCCAAAAAACTCGTGGGCAAAGGTTTTCGATGCGCCGAAACTGGTGTCAATCACATCACCCGATGACGAATAATTAAGCGTAGTTACTCCCGGTTTGAACGTATGGTAGGTTTCTCCAACACCAAATTTTATTTTGTGTTTCGGGTGAGGGTAGTAGCTGAAGTGCAAATTTCCCCCGAAGTCCGTAATACCGGACAAATAATTGAAAGCGTATTTTTCTTCCGGTGTTTTTTCCTTGCCCTGCTCGTAGTACTTATATCCAAAACCCGTGTTAAACTTATACTCACTGAAATTTCCGGTGACATTCAAAAATAGTTTCGGATTGAATTGATGATTCCATCGCAGAGCGACGATCTTATTGCCCCAGTCCATTCCGCCTTCAGACTCTTCGAAGTATTTTTTTCCCGAACCGTCGTCGATGGTGTATCTGCTGGTCACTTTAAGGACATCATCGCCCATATACCCGCTGAGATAGATTCTGTTTTTTTCGTTGATGATGTGGTTAACCTTCAGGTTGAGATCGTAGAAATAATAGCCTCCACTGATTTTGTCTTCGCCGCCCATTTGTTTGTTCGCAAGGGCTATAAAGGGCTTGGATAAAATATCAAAATAGGTGCGCCGTCCCGAGATCATAAAGGAGGTGCGGTCTTTCCAGATCGGGCCATTCAACATAAATTTCGACGCGATGAGGCCGATGGATCCTTCGCCGTGAATTTTTTTCATATCGCCTTCTTTCATCCGGATGTCGATCACCGATGAAATTCTTCCTCCGTATTCGGCAGGAAATCCTCCTTTGATCAGTTTCACGTTGTTGATTGCGTCTCCATTGAAAACACTGAAGAAACCAAAAAGGTGATTCGCATTGTAGATCGGCACGCCATCGAGCATAATCAGGTTCTGGTCCGGGCCGCCGCCGCGAACGTAGATACCGCTTGATCCTTCACTGCCGGAACGAACACCCGGCAACAACTGCAAAGTCTTGAGGATGTCCTGTTCGCCAAACATAACCGGAAGAGATTTTACTTTCGACATGGGCAGGTTAAACGTGCTCATCTCGCTCGACTCGTGCTGTTTTGCTTCGCCGGTTACCTCAACCGTGTTGAGCATTTTTGATTCCTTCAGATTCACATTCAAGGTCAGGTTGGCGTCGAGCTGAACCAGCATTTTTTCCGGACTCTTTCCGACGAAGGAGAACAAAATGGCGTAGGTACCATTGGGCAGTGTGATGCTGTAGAAACCGTAGTCGTTGGCGACGACACCTGCCTTTAAGGTGTCGACATAAACCCGGGCGCCGATGAGTGCTTCACCGGTTTCGGCGTCTTTGAGATAACCGGAAAGGGTTGATTTATTTTGCGCCAATCCGACCGAATAAAAAGAAATGAGGCAAAGCAGTATGAATAATTTCCTCATTGTTCGGTGCGGATCGTTTTTACGCTGTATTTACTTAGTGTCGGTCTTTCAACCATTCCCCCTACCGGTAAGTCTTTTTACGCGTCAGGACCTGTATTAAATGTACGACTCAATAATACCGTAAACGTCTCACCTTGGCGATATATTTTGCAAGGCGGATAACTTGTTTGGTATATCCGTACTCGTTGTCGTACCAGGTGTACAGCACAACGCTCTTTCCATCCTTCGAAACAATGGTGGCGGCTGCGTCATACACCGAACAGCACGTGTTGCCGATGATGTCGTTGGAGACCAGTTCCGGATCGGTTGAATAGTAGATCTGATTCACCAGTTTGCCATTCAAGGCAGCGTCCTTCATTGCCGCATTTACTTCGTCGAGGTTGGTCGTTTTGTTCACAGTGATGTGCATAATAGCGAGCGAACCGTTTGGGGTAGGCACACGCACTGCGTTGGCGGTAAATTTTCCTTCCAGTCCAGGAATGACCTTTGCCACGGCCTTGCCGGCACCGGTCGATGTGATCACCATATTGATGGCAGCGGAACGTCCGCGACGAGGTTTCTTATGAAAGTTGTCGAGTAGGTTCTGGTCGTTCGTGTAGGCGTGAACGGTTTCGATATGTCCTTTGTCAATCCCGAATTTGTCGTTGATGACCTTCAGAACAGGGGTGATGGCATTCGTCGTGCACGAAGCGGCACAGAAAATACTTTCCTTTTCCAAATCGAGCCCCGTGTGGTTGAGTCCGTACACTACATTGGGTATGTCGGCAGCGGGTGCAGTGAGCAGAACTTTGCTGATTCCCTTGGCCTTTAGATGGCGACTCAGTGCGGCCTTGTCTTTGAAAACACCCGTGTTGTCAATGACCAGTGCATTGTCGATTCCGTATTTGGAATAATCAACTTCCTCCGGTTTATCTGCATCGATGAGATGGACACGTTGACCATTTATGACGAAGGATTTGGTTTCAAGATCGACGTGAACGGTGCCCTTGAATCGTCCGTGGACCGAGTCGTTGTTGAACAAGGCCGCACGTTTGACAATCTCCTCGTCCGAACCACCCCTGGCGACTATCGCACGAAGCCGCAATTGTTGACCTTTTCCGGCCTGAGTAACTAACTCCCGGGCACAAAGCCGACCGATACGACCGAAACCAAACAAAACCACGTCGCGCGGTTTGAAGTCGGGTTCGGAACGCTCGAGAAGTCCACTGAGTTTGAAATTCAGAAAATCACTTTTGGACGTATATTTTGATCCCTCCTGTACCCATTCGTAGGCAAGGAGTCCGATATCGATTTTCGCCGGAGGTAAGTTCAGTTTGTCCAATTCCTCAGCGAGAGCTACTGAGGTGCTGAGAAATATCTTTTTGCCGACTTTTTCTTCGGCGTAATCGTGCAGATTAATGATCTCAGAGTTGGTAATATCGGTGAGGTGATTGCGGAAAAGAACCAGTTCGACGCCTTTCGTGTAGAGCAATTCTCCGACGCAGTGTGCAAGGCGAACTGCGGCCCGTTCGTTGTCGACGTAGGATTTTAGTTCCTTTTCATACCCAATTTCTGATTCCGCTTTTGTCATCTTTTTGCGCATTTGGTGGTGCATTTCCAGTGGCCTGAACGGCAACCGGCGCCGGAAATGTGATGCAAAGGTAAGTTCAAAATGAATCGGATGATTTAATGTATCGGATTTGTTCAAAAAAAAACCCTGACGATGACGGTCAGGGTTCTGAAAAACGAGATTGGGAATTAACCCAAATAAGCCTTCAGGAGTTTATTCCGTGAAGTATGTCTCAGTCGGCGAATCGCTTTTTCTTTGATTTGGCGGACCCGTTCGCGGGTCAAACTGAATTTAGCGCCAATTTCCTCGAGGGTCAGGCCGTGATTCATACCAATTCCAAAAAACAAACGAATAATTTCGCGTTCCTTGTCGGTCAATGTAGAAAGGGATCTTTCAATCTCCTTCTGCAGAGACTCCGCCATAAGCAATTTATCGGCCTTTGGAGAATCGGCATTGGCCATTACATCCATCAGGGTTCCACCATCTTCGGCAGAAGAGAGCGGAGCATCCATCGATACGTGGCGGCCGGCTACTTTTAGGCTTTCTTTAATTTTTTCCTCTGGTACTTCGAGTACTTCGGCCAGTTCTTCCGCAGAAGGTGGTCTTTCGTACTCTTGCTCCAGTTTAGAAAATGCTTTGTTGATTTTGTTCAACGAACCAACCTGATTCAAAGGCAAACGGACAATCCGTGCCTGCTCGGCAAGAGCCTGAAGTATAGATTGGCGAATCCACCATACGGCATAAGAAATGAACTTAAACCCGCGGGTTTCATCAAATTTCTGTGCGGCTTTGATCAGACCCAAGTTTCCCTCATTGATCAAGTCGGGGAGGGTAAGTCCTTGGTTTTGATATTGTTTCGCGACAGACACTACGAATCGGAGATTCGCTTTGGTCAATTTCTCAAGCGCAGACTGGTCGCCCTGCTTGATACGTTTGGCCAGAATCACTTCCATTTCGGCGGTAATCAGTTCCTCTTTGCCAATATCCTGAAGATATTTGTCGAGCGACTGACTTTCGCGGTTGGTAATCGATTTAGTAATCTTTAGTTGCCTCATTTTGAACTACCTTTTTTTAGAATTGGTGATTTGGAATTGCAAAGCTACGCCATTGTGAAGCGCGTGTCAATAGTTTAGGTCATATTTATTTAAAATACCTGTTTAAACAGATTTCCAAGCGGTCCACAGTGTAATAACTCGATTTAGGGCTATTTGGTTACAGCCTGCTGGAAATACTCGACGAGGGTCTATTTCTCTTCGATTAAAACCGACGTTTAATGGCCTTCGGCGTAGGATTTCAGATACTCATACTCGCCTCCAAGGCTTCCTTCCAGGGTGGTTATACTCGCTTTCCCGATGATATGGTCTGGATCTTCGCCCAGAATTGCTGGAAACACCTTCTCGAGCAGACTTTCTCCAAAAGATTCCGAGGCATCCCGCGGCAATTCACAAGGTAGGTTGTCCACAGCCATCACCCCGATTGCTCCTTTCTGACTAAAACTGCACTCCAAACCGGTAGAAGGATCATACCCATAGAGTGGTTCGGCAATTGTAGATGCTCTGATGGTAGAGGCAATCGGACCCGCGACATCACAGGAAATGTCTGCAATGATGCGCGTTCTGCAGTTTGGATTCATCAAATCCTCGCGCGTTACGATCTTCGGCGAGCTGGAATCCCAGAAATGGCAGGCCAGGTATAGGTCAGCGCTGTTTAGGTAGGGGGCGAAATCGCAGCGGTGGCCGGTACCACTTTTGAAAAATGCCTTGCGGTCGAACGGTTGGCCATCGAGCCGGCTGTAATAGTCATCCACCTCGAGCAATGTAAAAACGGGTTCTGGTGCACTATACTTCAAAAAATTAACCGGGGAAATTTCACGTATACCGATTGTTTTCAACACCTCCAGCACTCCGGACGCCACGCGACCACTTCCCGTTATGACAATTTTGAGTTCTTTTGGCGCTTGAATTTTTGACAGTTGTAGATTCAATTCATTCCTGTCGCGGCACTGATGAGCGGGTTTCAGATTGTAGAGGCCGTCTCTGAGGCCCAGCGCAAGGAATCCATTGTAACAACCGACAATTCCGGCCCAGCGGCCGAATCCAATGATGCGTTGGTTGTCGCGATCTCTAAGCGTTTCATAATCGATCAACTGAATTTTTTTGGCGAGAACGTCTTGCAACATCCCTCGATTGTAGGGTTGCTTTTTGATGGTGTGGGAGAAAAAGAGATACCGTTTCCCAGGCAACAGACTACTTGATTTTACCTCTTTCACTCCGAGCAGAAGGTCACAATCACCGAGATTTTCATCCACGCGAATACCTGCATTTCGGTACTCATCGTCACTAAAAACGCGAATTTCACTGGGCTGCACTGTTAACTCAACGTCAGGGAAACGAGATTTCAGCACTGCACATTGCTGAGGTGTCAGTGGTACCCGACGATCTGGTGGGGTCTTGGTTTCGCGAAGTATTCCGATGCGCATATCGAGCGAGGCCTGAGCCGGCCAAAATTAGGCATTAAAAGCCGGAAACTTTAAAGGAACGTGCATCTAATAATTACGGATAATGAGGTTTTAAGGGAATCTTTGATATTTTTGCCACGCAACGTGAGAAGCATTATGATGAATATTCGATTCGTGGGATTAATGGCGATGGTTTCTTTGCTAGGCGTCGCAACCTCTGCACAAGATCTTTCTAATTTCAAAGGTCTTCGTTCCGGTGGCGATGTTCCATCTGACTTCACACAACTCTCTTCCGAAAAATTCCGCGAGGATTTTGAAAGCAATAACAATAAGGAGCTAGACAAGGATTTCTTCCTGACGACCCGTTTTTACATCGATGAGTTGCTTCTGAGTGGACTCATATTGTTCAATGAACCCTGTTCGGACTATGTTAACAAGGTCGCTAAATATGTCTTGCGAACCGAAAAGGAATTGCAGCAGGAATTGCGCTTCTATGTCTTGAAAAGTACAGTTCCCAACGCCTTTTCTACCGATCAGGGCATCATTTTGATGACGACTGGATTGATTGCGACCCTCGACAATGAGGCACAGCTTGCCTTCATTATTGGTCACGAGGTTTCCCACTACATCGCCAAACACGTGCGCGACAGTTATGTGGAAGAAAAACAAAACGCAGCGAACAAGGGCGATTACCGGCGTATGAATTATGACGAACGGGTTTCGCGCCTCAGTCAGTATAGCCAGGACAATGAACTGGAGGCGGACAAGGGAGGAATGGAGTACTTTCTGAAGAGTGAGTACTCGCTCGACGAAATTTTCAATGTATTTGAAGTGTTGCTTTATTCTGATCTTCCATTTGACGATATAAAATTCGACTCCACTTTTTTCAATACGCCTCAGCTGATGGTGCCCGGCAGTTATTTTCCTGACACAGTAAATGATGTATCAATCGAGGAGGATTACGACGACGAAGGAGATACGCACCCGAACGTTGAGACGCGTATCAACAAGGCGGCTGATTTTCTCGAAGGCAAAGACAGCAGAGGTAAACTGAAGTTCAGTGTTTCGGAAGAGGAATTTTACAAGGTTCGGAACTTGTGTCGCTTCGAACACGTAAGTATGTTGCTTTCCGGCCGGCAATATGGTGAAGCACTCTATTCGCTGTTCCTGCTTCAGCGTAATTTCCCGGATAACCGTTTCCTGGAATTATCGAAAATGAAAGCCTTGTACGGCCTTGCCAAGTACAAGAACTACAACCGCTATTTCGATGTCGCAATGAAACCTTCCAAAGTAGAAGGGGAAAGTTTTGTGCTTCATTTGTTTTTGCGCGAATTGGAAGCCGATCAACTGAATGTAATGGCCTATCGTTACGTTGCGGATTTTCACAAAAAGTACAACGACAAGACCTCAAAGAAATACCTTGAGGATATGAAAAAGGAGCTTGCTGTGAATTCGAAATTCAACTTCAAGGAACTCAAAAATCAGTCCTATGAGGAATATTCGACAGTCGTCACGGACACGGCAAATGACTTTGATATCGAAGATTCGATCGCAAAAATTGATGCGTCCGATATGTCAAAATACGACAAAATCAAACTGAAGAAAAAATTGAGAGCCTTGGGTGAAGATAGAGGAGGAATTGATATGGAGGAAGATTTTCACCTGTTCGCGCTGCACGATTTGGTCGCCAATGAAGGATTGATTGAAGAATTGTCTCGCATCAAGGATGACGAGGAAAGCAAAGCTTCAGAGACGCTAACCCGGACAGAGCGCAAAAAAGTCAAACGAAAAGGACAGGCACTTGGGATAGACAAAGTGGTTGTGGTCGATCCGATTTTCGGAAATTATTCCGTGAAAGGGGAGGAAAAACAAGTGAAATCGGAAAAGAACAAACTGCAACTTTCCAAAAGTTATTCCAAGGATTACCGCCGCCTGGATATGCAGACCCAGTTGGTGGATTCCAAAAATCTGAATTCCGGCGACGTGTCGAGATACAATAACATCGGCCTCTTGTTTCGGTGGGTCGATGAAATATTCGAACACGACGGAATTCAGATGATCTCCTCTCTTTCCGATCAGATGGAGGAACTCAACGCGTCCTACGGAACCAGTCATTACCTGTTCTCGGGAATCACTGCATACAAAGACCGCCACAGTTTTGAGGTTTGGCATCTCTATACGATTATGGCGGTTTATACAGCGCCGATCGCGCTCATCGACTTGATTTTTATCCACAATTATTTTGATATCGTCGCATACTCGGTCAATTCCGAAACAGATGAGATTGAGTTCAGCCAGGAGCAAAACGTGAACTTGCGTGCCCGAAGCATCGTCGTCGAGACCTTTATTTACGACGTGTTGCACCAGCTTTCCGCCGATCCAAGAACCGTTAAGACCGATGAATAGACTGCTGCTCATAACACTTCTGATTCTTTCGGTTTCCGGTTTTTCGCAATCCGGTTACTACGGCTCACGTTCGGTAATAGAAGCCAAAATGGATTTTGCACCGTCGGTGTGGACGAAGGCCAAATTCAATTCGGTGACCGATGAACTTCATAACAAACGGCGTTTTTTATACCTCAACTACAACGTAAATTTTGCCTATACCTGTACACGCAAACTGGAACTTTCGACGGGAATTGAATATTCAAAAATCACGTCTTTCATCGAAAATACTCAATGGGAACCGGTCTGGGGTTCAGAAGTTTTGGGGGCTCCGAAGTTAAATTTCCTCGCCGGAAAATTCGAGTTCAAATATTACAGACAGGGCAGTCTTGCCCCAATCGGAAAGTACTTTGGGCTTTGCGTTCAGTTAAGCCGCACGTGGCTAGCGGACGAAGTAATTCATTACGGGGTGATTGGCAGCATCCAATCCAGTGGTTTTTTCAACAAAACGCGCAATGCAAACGAAATGGGCACGGATTCACTCGACGGAACGCAAAAAATGACCGCACTCACATTGCA
>Ga0247727_10001246_pt1 | contig 61465 bp, 55 predicted proteins | sample WisWelCaveWW1625_FD_202498 | JGI IMG/M metagenome (GOLD analysis project Ga0247727, IMG submission 202498) | Biofilm microbial communities from Wishing Well Cave, Virginia, United States - WW16-25 | ecosystem: Environmental > Aquatic > Deep subsurface > Groundwater > Cave microbial mat | place...
AAAAACCACCATCAGCTTACGCGAATTTGATGCGGGTCTTTCGGTCCGGGAATTCCGGTCGATCTATCTGCTCAGCATCGGCTTAGCGATCTCACCGAGCCTATCTACGGAACTGCTGGAGGCGCGTAGGCGCGTAACGGTTGCAGGGCAGGGGCTTACGACTTCGGGGGCCGGTAGACTTTGAACTTGTCGTCCAGGCCGAAGCCGTACCACTTCCCGGGCTCGACCCGCAGCTCCTTCGTGTAGCTCTTCGTTCTGCCCTGCTGCACCACGTTAATGACGACGCGGTAGACCCCGGGCACGAGGTCGACGTCCACCGTCCGCTCCGCGCCCTTTCCGCTGTACGCCTTCAGCGTGAGCTGCGAGGACATCGGGCCGCTGATGTAGACGAACAGGTCGTTCGGCGCCTTGCCCGCGAAGCGGATCTTCGGGCAGCCCGGGAGCTTGTCATCGTAAGCGGGGATGTCGCCGAGTTTCTCGCTCGTCGCCGCGCTCAGGGTTTCGTCGACGTAGTCATCGATCTTGGCGGCCGCGCTCTTCGACGTCGCCTTCACCTTTGACGATCGCAGGTCCTTGACGAGCTCCGTGAGCGCTGCGATCCGCGGCTTGTCGATGCCGTCGCTCTTCGCGGCGCTGAGCAGGAGCTCGGTGCAGGTGACGTAATCCCTCACGTCGGCCCACGTCGCCGGCAGGTCCTTCAGGGCGTTCTCGAAGGTCGCGATCGCCTTCTTGAAGTCCTTCGTCGCGAGGTAGGCCTTGCCAAGTTCGCCCGCGATCTCGCGCTCGTTCGGAAAGCGCGCGCAGGCCGCCTCGAGCCGCTTGATCGCCTCCGCGTACTTCTTCTCTTCGATGTAGACCTCGCCGAGATTGCGGAGCGCGTCGATGTCGGTGCGGATGGCGAGCGCCGCTTCGAATTCGGGGATCGACTCCCTGCCCCTGCCGGCCGCGCGGAGCGCCCGACCCATCCAGTAGTGCGTTTCGAACGTCGCCTCGACCTTCGCGGCGATCTCGACGAACGCGATCGCGCTCCTGCCCGCGCCGGTCTCGATCGACGCGCGGGCGGCGATGAGATTCGCCTCGACGTTCGCGGGAGAAATCTCCAGCGCTTTCTGCGCGAGCGCAAGCGCCTGCTTCGGGTCCGCGGCGGCCGCTGACGCGTCCACGGCTCTCTTCAGGTCGGCCACGGTCCCCTTCGCCTTCCTGTCAGGCCAGGCGGCGCGCGCCTTCATCTCGCGGACGAGAAAACCCACGTCATCCGCGCCGGCGTAGGGCACGCCGATGGCGGCGACCTGCCTGGCGACTTCGTCGGCCTTCGCCGCATCCCCCGCGTCGAGCGCCGCCGCGATAGACGCGAACGCTTCCCTGGCCAGCGCGCGATTCTTCTCCTGCCGCTCTTTCATGCCTTTCGCGTGCGGCGCGTAGAGCGGATCACCGACGAAGAGCGCCACCCAGGAGGTCATCTGGCTCGCCATCTGGATCGACTCGCCGAACGTGTAGCCCTGGAAGAAGCGGTCGAAGAGCGTCGTGCCGAACGGGAAGCCGCTGATGAGCGGCTCGTAGACGGTGCCCCACGTGCAGGCCAGGCCGTGGTGCACCAGCGGCCCGGTCCACGTGCTCTCCTTCTTCCGGAAGTTGCCCGCGCTGAAGGAGTGCAGGTGCGCGCCGATCGCCCCGCGATTAAAGCGCCACTCGTCCTTCGAGCAGACGACGTTGCCCGTGTACCACGCCCAGTAGTGGCTGACGTTTTTCAGCGTCGCGAGATCGACGACCTCCGGCTTGTCGTCGTGCGTGTACTTGATCCCGTACTTCTCGCACACCTTCGCGCAGAGCTTCATGGTCTGGTCGCACTCGGTGTAGCCGTCGCCGGGGCTGTTCAGCCCGCGCGTGTCGATGAACATCTCGCCCTCGACCCCGTACGCCTCGCCGTAGAGCGCGAGGTCGACCAGCGCCTTGGCCTCGTCGGCGGTCGGGCCGTCGAGCCGCGAGACGATGTAGATCCCGTCGTCCCGGGTGATGTGCCGGTCCTGGTTGAAGGTCTTCGACGGGAGCCAGCCGTCGAGCTCGTGATCCTGCTTGAGCAGTTCGATCTCGCGGTCGATCGCGCCATAGTCGCGGCCCTCCACGCACTGCTGAAGCGTGTTGAGCTTGTCGCCCTTCGGCTCGTTCCCGGCCTTCTCCTCGCTGACCTTCACGGGGATGCCGTAGGTCGGGACGATGTAGAGGACCTCGGGACGCGACTCGAGGAACTTCTTCAGGGGCTCGAGGATCTCCCTGCGGAGCTCGGGCCATGTGAAGACCTCGTTCGCCGACGTCTTCACGCGGCAGATTTGCGCCCTTGGAATGCCGCGCTTCAGGGCGTAATACTCGCCGATGGCCACCGACTCCGGGACGTTCTCGTTGACGAGAATGACGACGTCGCGGGTGACGTCGACCGTGCGTTCGACATCGCCGCGGGGAGCGGCGGAGAGGAGCGCCAGCAGCAGCGCGGTTCGCATTAGCTATGAGTACGCCGCGGCGGCTGGTTGAGTTCGATCAACACGCCGAGCGTCTCCTTCGGCTTCAGGAAGTTGACGAGCGCGTGGCCGGCGCCTGGGCGTGCCTTCGGATGCAGGGTCGTGTAGCCCTTCGCCTTGAGCTCCTCGGTCGCCGCGTCGATGTCCTCAACCTCGAAGCAGAGATGATGGATCCCCGGTCCGCGCGCGGCGATGAACTTCGAAATGACATCCTCGCCGGGCTGCGCTTCCAGGAGTTCGAGCACCGTCTCACCCGCCTTCAGCTTCAAGACGTTCAGCTTGCGGTCGCGCAGCGTTTCGCGCTCCACGACCGGCAGCCCCAGGACCTCCTTGTAGAGCGTCTCGGCCTGGGCGAGGCTCGTGACCGCGATCCCGACGTGTTCGAGCTTGGTGATCTTCATGGCAGGGTTTCCGCACGCTTGATGAAGAGTTCACGGACCATCTTGATGTTCTCCCGGGACGGCTCGACGCCGAACGTGGGGCTGCGGACCATCAGCCAGCGGCCGTGCCGCACGAACTCCCACGCCTTGCTGTGCTTGCGCGCCGCAAGCTTCTGCGCCGTCTCGACCGTGGGGAACTCGATGATCTGGACGGGCACTCCGCCGACGGTAAGCGAAACGACCGGCGCCCCGGTCCCTTCGTCGATCGAGCCGCGCCAGTCCTTGATGGCGAAGCGGCGATTGACGCTGGCGGACGTCGCGCGAAGGTGCGCATCGGCTCCGGCCGCGCGGAAATAGGCGAGCCAGGGGTCGTTGACGGTGATGAACGGGTTTGCCGCGCACAGGCCCGCGTAGAAGAGGATCGCGGCGCCGACTCCCGAACCGATGGCCGGTGCGATCTTCACTTCGACTCGCCTCCTTCGGAGGCTCGCTCCGTGCGGGCACATCCTCCGCTGCTTGCTCGGGCAGGCGCCCTCGGCTCGCTTGTCTTCATTTGTCGTAGGTTCCGTGGATGCGCCGCAGCGCGTGGGAGATTTCGCCGAGCGTCACGCCCGCCTTGACCGCCTCGAGCACCGCGGGCACCAGGTTGCCCTTCTCCTCTTCGATGCACGCGATCGCCGCGGCCGCGCGGCCGGCGTCGCGCCTCTTCTTCGCCTTCTCCACCTGGAGCTTCCGCGCCCGTTCGATCGTCTCGTCGACCTTGAGCAGGTCGACGCGCGGAGCGGACCCCGTCTCCTCGTAGCGGTTCACGCCGACGACGATCCGCTCCTCGCGCTCGACGGCGCGCTGGTGCTCCGTCGCGCTCTTCTCGATCTCCTGCTGGTAGTAGCGCTGCTCGATCGCCGCCACCGCCCCGCCGCGCCTCGCGATCTCGTCGATATGGCCCTGCGCCTCGCGCTCCAGGCGGTCCGTCTCGCGCTCCAGGTGCCACGATCCGCCGAAGGGATCGACGACGTCGGCGATGCCGGCTTCGTTCGCGATGATCTGCTGCGTCCGCAGGGCGATCTTCGCGGCCCTCTCCGTCGGCAGCGCGAGCGCCTCGTCCATCGAGTTGGTGTGGAGCGACTGCGTGCCGCCGAGCACCGCCGCCAGCGCCTGGACGGCGACGCGGACCACGTTGTTCTCGGGCTGCTGCGCGGTCAGCGTCGATCCCGCCGTCTGGGCGTGGAAGCGGAGCATCATCGAGCGCGGGTCCTTCGCGCCGAACCGGTCCTTCATGAAGCGCGCCCACATCCGGCGCGCGGCGCGGAACTTCGCCACCTCTTCGATGAAATTGTTGTGCGCGTTGAAGAAGAAGCTGATGCGCTGGCCGACCGTGTCGGGATCGAGGCCGCGCTTGAGGGCCTCCTCCACGTAGCAGAGGCCGTTCGCCAGCGTGAAGCCGAGTTCCTGGGCCGCGGTCGACCCGGCCTCGCGGATGTGATAGCCGGAGACGCTGATGAAGTTCCATTTCGGAAGGTGCTTGCAGCAGTACTCGATGACGTCGACGGCGAGCTTGAGGGAGGGGCGGGGCGGATAGATGTAGCACCCGCGCGCGATGAACTCCTTGAGAATGTCATTCTGGACCGTGCCGCCCAGCGCGCCCGCGGGGATGCGGCGCTCCCCGGCCGCCGCCTGGTAGAGCGCGAGAAGGATCATCGCGGTGGCGTTGATCGTCATCGAGACGGTGACCTTCTCTTGGGGGATGCCGGCGAAGAGCGCCCGCATGTCGTCGAGCATCGTGATCGAGACGCCCGCCTTGCCGACCTCGCCCTTGGCCATTTCATCGCCGGGGTCGTAGCCCATCTGGGTCGGCAGGTCGAAGGCGACGGAGAGGCCGGTCTGCCCTCGCTCGAGCAGGTATCGGTAGCGCCGGTTCGTCTCCGCGGCGGTCGAGAAGCCGGCGTACTGCCGCATGGTCCAGGGCCGCGAGACGTACATCGTCGGATGGATGCCCCGTGTGAACGGGAAGTGGCCCGGCGCGCCGAGCTGGCGGGCGGCGTCAAAGGAGGGATCCGGCTGCGGAAGGTGGAGTGCGGGGTCGAACGCCATCGGGCGAATTATAGCCGCCTGCGCCGACGTCGCCATGCGGGCGGGCGGCTCAAGACTTCTTCAGGATCACCCTTACGTTGACGTACGCCTTCGTCTGGGTGATGTTGCGGACGGCGACCTCGTAGTTGCCGGGCGGGGCGCTGTCGGTGACGACGATTCGCCGGCCAGGCGCGCGCGCGACCGACTTGCCGACGCGGTCTCCGATGAGATTGCCTTCCCGCAGCTCCTGGCCCCGTCCGACGAGGCCGAACTCGACCTCGGTGTTCTCGGGCTCGATCTCGACCTGGAAGACGATCTTCTTCGACCTGCGCATCTCCTCGTCGAGCGGAACGGGGATGCGGATCAGCATGCCCGCGTCGAGGGGGTTCCTCTCGTCGACGACGATCTTCTGCCAGAACATGCCGCCGCCGGGGTTGGACTGGTGGAGGTAGTAGAAGACGCCGATGGCGCCGATGATGACCGCGGCGATCACGATGTAGGTGAAGACCTTGTCGAGCGAATCGTTGCGGCCCTTGCGGATCATGCGTTCACCATTCTATGCGATCACGACAAGGATTTGACCCCGTTCGACGGTCGCGCCGGGCTGAACGGCCAGGTTCTTCACCGTGCCGTCGCGCGGCGAGGGGATTTCATTCTCGAGCTTCATGGCGTCGAGCGTCAGGAGCGGCTGGTCCTTCACGACGGCGTCGCCTTCCTTCACCAGCACCTTCACGATGCGGCCCGGGATCGGGGCCTTGACGGAGGCGTCGCCCCCGGCCGTGCCCCCGGTGCGCCGGACCTGCGACGCCTTCTCCGCGCGGGCGTCGCGGAGCTCGACCTCGTAGGTCACGCCGTCGATGACGATGTGGTAGGAGCCGTTGTCACGGTGCCAGCCGAACTCGATGCGCTGGTCGTCGATGGCGGCCGTGCGGATGCTCCCCTTGCGGTCGTCGAGCGACACGGCGTGCACGCGCGAGGCGTCGGTGATGAGGACGCGGTCGCGCTCCTCCGCGAGCTCGAACTCGAAGGCCTGGTCCCCGACGTGGGCGTAGAGCCTCATACGAAAGTCGAAAGACGGAAGAAGGAAGACGGGAGGAAAGACGGAAGGGTGAACTCGGAAGGCGAAAGACAGGAACGAAGGGCGAAGGCGAAAGAGAAAGTGCCTGAAGACGGAAGACCCGGTCTTTCGACTTGTCTTTGGTCGGGTCCGCCTTCTCCGCCTTCCCTAGTTCCTTCCGTCTTCATTCTTCCTTCTTCACTCTTTCAGGTAGGCCCGCTTCCAGTTCGTGATCGGCCGCGGGCTCAGGTACTTTGGCGTCATCAAGTCCCTGCGCTGGAACTCCATCGAGGCCGCGATGAGGGCGGCGACGAGGGCGCGGTCGGTCCTGGGCGACCTCAGCACGAACTCCGTCTCGACGAATTTCGTGTGGATGCGCCCGGCGCGGAACGCGGCGTCGGTCAGCAGCTGGAGGTGGAACGGGATCGTCGTCTTGACGCCGACGACGGTGAACTCGTGGAGGGCTCGGAGCGTCCGCGCGATGGCCTCGTCGCGGTCGCGTCCCCAGCAGATCAGCTTCGCGATGAGCGAGTCGTAGTAGACGGAGACCTCGCTGCCCGGGACGACGTCCGTGTCGACCCGCGTGAAGGGTCCCGCGGGGATCCGGAGGCCGGTGATCTCGCCGGTCGACGGCGCGAAGTTGAGGAACGGGTCTTCAGCGCAGATGCGGACTTCGATCGCGTGGCCGCTCCAGGCGATGTCGTCCTGCTTGAACGAAAGGCGGCCGCCCGCGGCGATGGTGAGCTGCTCGCGGACGAGATCGCGGCCGGTCACCATCTCGGTGACGGGGTGTTCGACCTGGAGGCGCGCGTTGACCTCGAGGAAGTAGAAGCGCTTCTTCGCGTCGACGAGGAATTCGCAGGTGCCGGCGCCCTCGTAGTTCGCGGCGCGCGCGAGCTTGAGGGCGGTCTCGCCCATGCGCCGGCGCAAGGCGGGGTCGACGACGACGGAGGGCGATTCTTCGAGGAGCTTCTGGTGGCGGCGCTGGATGGAGCATTCGCGCTCGCCGAGATGGACGGCGTTGCCGTGGCTGTCGGCGATGAACTGGATTTCGATGTGGCGGGGGTTTTCGAGGAAGGCTTCGACGAAGAGGTCGCCGTTGCCGAAGGCGGACTCGGCTTCGCGGGAGGCTTCGCGCAGTGCACGGCCGAGGTCTTTCTCCGATTTCACGACGCGCTGTCCGCGGCCGCCGCCGCCCGCGGCGGCCTTGAGGAGGACGGGCCAGCCGTTCTTTTTCGCGAAGGCGAGGGCCTCCGCTTCGTTGATCGCCTTGCTCAGGCCGGGGACGGTGGGGACGCCGTTGGCCTCGGCGAGCTTGCGTGCGGAGACCTTGTTGCCGACGGCTCGCATCGATTCGGCGCGGGGGCCGATGAACTTGATCTTCGCGCGGGCGCAGGCCTCGGAGAAGTCGGCATTCTCGGAGAGGAAGCCGTAGCCGGGGTGGATGGCGTCTGCGCCGGTCTGTTTTGCCGCGTCGAGGATTTTTCGGGCATTGAGGTAGCTCTCGGCGGCGACGGGGGGTCCGAGCGGGACGGCCTCATCGGCCTGCGAGAGGTAGCGGGCGCGGCGGTCGGCGTCGGAGAAGACGGCGACGGTGCGGAGGCCGGCTTCGCGGCAGGCGCGGAGGACGCGGAGGGCGATTTCGCCGCGGTTGGCGACGAGGACCTTGCGAAGCACGGGGGGAAGTATGCCCGACGGGAGATCGGAGATCAAAGATCGGAGATGAAAGCGGCCGTTCATTTTTTATGCCACGCCGCCCATTTATAATGTATTCTTCAGCCATGAGCCGGGAGGAGGCGCAGAAGCTCCAGATCGAGGGCCGCTACAGCGAGCTCCTCCGCGCCGCCGTCGCCGAGCAGGTCGCCGCCCGCGACGCCGGCCGCGCCCAGGACGAGCTCGACTGGACGATCTGGGCCGCCAAGGCCTGCCGCTTCATCGGCCGCACCTACGAGGGCATGGCCCACGCCGTCCATGCCGCGCAGCTCGCCGCCCGCTCGCCGTCGCCCGATGCCGCCGTCGCCGTTCTCTATGTCCAGGCGCTCCTGTTCAAGGGCGCCCGCCAGCCCGCCGCGGCCCTCGGCCTCCTCGACCAGGCCATCGCCCTCCTTCCCGAGCAGGCCGAGGAATCCTCCCGCGCCGCCTTCGAGCTGGAGCGCGCCGAGCTCTGCCTCGACGCCGGCCGCGCCAACGAGGCGCGCATCGCCCTCGCCCGTGCCGCCGCCAGGGTCCAGTGGATCGAAAGCACCCGGCTGCTTGCCTGGACGATGTACCTGCGCTCGCACTTCGAGAATCCCGTGGTCGCCGCCGGGTTGCTCACCGGGGCGCAGCAGATCGCGGCGGGGATGAAATGTCCTGAACTCGAGTGGCACATCCAGTGGAAGCTCGCTGTCTGCATGTCGAGGATCGGGAAGCGGGACGCCGAGGAGGACTGCGCCCGCCGTGCGCTCGGCCTCCTTCGGGGTATGGCGTCCACCGTCAGCCCGGATGACGCCGCCGCCTTCTGGCGCCAAGGCGCACGCGGCGAGTTCGTGGAGTACTTCTCGGCCCGCTTCCCCTCCTCTGCAGCCCCCCGGCCGGCCGCTGCCGGCGTCGCCCTCGACCCTGCCGTGCTTCCGGGATTCGTCCTGGCGGCGCTGGGCGGTAAGCTCACGGCATGAATCCTGAACGGAAGCAGGAATGACGCCGGAGGAGGCCCACCGGCTCCAGCTCTCCGGCCGCTACAGCGAGCTCCTCCGCGCCTCCGTTGCCGAGCAGGTGGCTGCCCGCGAACGCGGCGACATGGATGGCGAAATCACGTGGACGCTCTCCGCCGTCCGCGCCTGCCGCTTCATCGGCCGCACCTACGAAGGCACCGCTCACGCCGCACACGCCGTCCTGCGCGCGCAGGACCGGCCCGACCGCCAGGTCGAGTGCGTCTACGCCGCGGCGCTCATGCACAAGACCGCGGGCCGCCAGGCCGACGCCATCGCCAGCCTCGACCGCGCGATCGCCATGATGGACGCGGCGACCCCGGACGCGACGCGCGCCGTCTGCCTGTTGGAGCGTGCGGAGATCGCCATCGAAGCCGGCCTCGTCGACGACGCGCGGATCTGGCTGACGCGCGGGGCCGCCCTCGTCCACGGGCTCGAGAACGCGCGGCTCCTCGCCTGGACGCTCTACCTGAAGGCGCTCCTCGAACGGCCGCCCGACGACGCGCCGCTCCTCGCGGGGGCACGGACGATCATCGAATCGATGGAGCTCCCCGAGCTGATGTGGCAGATCTGCTGGCGCCTCGCGCGCTCCCACCACGCGATGAGCGCCGTCGATCTCGCGCGGCAGCAGGCGCACCGCGCCCTCGGGCTCCTGCGGGTCATGTCGGAGCCGCTGGCGGAATCCGACGTCTGGTCCTTCTGGCGGCTTGCCGCGAGGCGCTCGTTCCTTGCGTTCATCCGCGCCTGCTTCGGGCCGGAGTTCGAGACCGAGGTGCCCGTGCCCGGGGAGGTGACGGAGCCGTTTGACCCGGCGTTGCTGCCGGCCTTTGTGCGTGAGAGCGCAAGAGCGTGAGTGAGAGCGGGCCGGTCGCGACTACAGCGGGATGTTGCCGTGCTTGCGGGGCGGGTTCCGGTCGCGCTTCGTCTTCAGCAGCTCCAGCGCCTTGATCAGCTTGCGCCGCGTGTTCGCGGGCTCGATGACCTCGTCGATGAAGCCCTTCTGCGCGGCAATGTAGGGATTCGCGAACCGCTCGCGGTATTCGGCGATGAGCCGCTCGCGCTCGGCCTTCGGATCCTTCGCCCTTTCGATCTGGTCCTTGTTGAGAATGTTGACGGCGCCTTCGGCGCCCATCACCGCGATCTCCGCCGTCGGCCACGCGAAGTTCAGGTCGCCCCGCACATGCTTGGAGTTCATCACGTCGTACGCGCCGCCGTACGCCTTGCGCGTGATGACCGTGATCTTGGGGACCGTCGCCTCGCAGTACGCGTAGAGGAGCTTCGCGCCCGACCGGATGATCCCGCCGTGCTCCTGCGCAACGCCCGGCAGGAAGCCGGGCACGTCCTCGAACGTGATGATCGGGATGTTGAACGCGTCGCAGAACCGGACGAACCGGGCGCCCTTCACCGACGCGTTGATGTCCAGGCAGCCCGCCAGGACGCTGGGCTGCTGGGCGACCACCCCGATGCTGCGGCCGTTCAGCCGTCCGAAGCCGACGATGATGTTCCGCGCGAAGTCGCGATGGACCTCGAGGAACTCGTGGTTGTCGACGATCGTCTTGAGGACCTCGTGCATGTCGTACGGCTTCTGCGGCGAGTCGGGGATGATCGCGTTGAGCTTGTCGTCGCGGCGGAGCGGATCGTCCCCCGTCGGCACGCCCGGCGCCTCCTCCATGTTGTTCTGCGGGAGGAAGCTGATGAGCCGGCGGACGTCGCCGAGGCAGTCGGGCTCCGACTTCGACGCGAAGTGAGCGACGCCGCTGGTCGCGTTGTGCACGCCCGCGCCGCCGAGATCCTCGAACGAGACCTGCTCGTGGGTCACTTCCTTGATCACGTTTGGGCCCGTGACGAACATGTACGACGAGCCTTCGACCATGAAAATGAAGTCGGTGATCGCCGGGGAGTAGACGGCGCCCCCGGCGCAGGGGCCCATGACGACCGAGATCTGCGGGACGACGCCGCTGGCCATCGTGTTGCGCAGGAAGATGTCGGCGTAGCCGCCGAGCGACTCGACGCCCTCCTGGATGCGGGCGCCTCCGGAGTCGTTGATGCCGACCACCGGGATGCCGAGGCGCACGGCATGGTCCATGATCGCGCAGATCTTCCGGGCGTGCGCGGCGCCGAGCGAGCCGCCGAAGACCGTGAAGTCCTGTGAGTAGACCGCGACCGGGCGGCCGTCGATGCGCCCGAACCCGGTGACGACGCCGTCGCCGGGCACCTTCTTCTTGTCCATCCCGAACGCGTGCGCGTCGTGCTCGACGAACATGCCGACTTCGTCGAAGGAGCCTTCGTCGAGGAGCACGTCGAGCCGCTCGCGCGCCGTGAGCTTGCCGGCGGCGTGCTGCTTCTCGATCTTGTCCCTGCCGCCGCCTTCGAGTGCCTTCTTGCGGAGCTTTTCCAGGTGACGAAGGCGGTCCTCGGTCGACATGGGGCGCAAGTATACGCCGTCGCCCGTCGACCGTCGACCGTCCGTCGCACGTCGCCGTGAGTCCCGCGCGTCGCTAGTCGAGCGCCTTCTTGAGCGCCTTCTCCACCGTCTTGAGGATCTTGATGCGCGCCCAGTTCTTGTCGTTGGCCTCGACGAGAACCCACGGCGAGCTTTCGGTCGAGCACTTCTCGATCATGTCGCACGCCGCCGCCTCGTATCCGTCCCACTTGTTGCGGTTGCGCCAGTCCTCCTCGGTGATCTTGTACTGCTTGTAGGGCGTGACCTCGCGGTCCTTGAAGCGGCGCAGCTGCTCGTCGGCCGTCGTCGCCAGCCAGAACTTGCGGATGATCACCCCGAAGTCGGTCAGCTGCTGCTCGAAGGCGTTGATCTCGTTGTAGGCGCGCTCCCAGTCGGCCTTCGCACAGAAGCCTTCGAGGCGCTCGACCAGCACGCGCCCGTACCACGAGCGGTCGAAGACCGTGATGCGGCCGAGGCGGGGAAGATGGCGCCAGAAGCGCCAGAGGTAGGGCCGGGCGCGCTCCTCGTCCGTCGGGGCGGCAATCGAGATGACCTGGTAGTTGCGGGAGTCCATGGCGGAGATGAGCCGGCGGATCGCGCCGCCCTTGCCGCCCGCGTCGGGCCCCTCGAAAACGCAGAGCATCGAGCGCCGCTGGTCGTGCAGCTTGCGCGCCAGGAGGTTCACGTCTCCCAACTCGGTCAGCAGCTGCTTCTCGTACTCGTTCTCGTCGAGCTTCTTCGAATAGTCGAGCGACCGGATGATGTTCACCTTCTTCGGCTTCGGCAGGTCGGGAGAGCGCTCGGCCTTCGGCGTCGCGGCGATCTTCGCCAGCCGTGCCTTGAGCGCGGCGAGGATCGTCCGGGTCACGGTCAGCGTGCGGTAGCGCGGGTCCCTCGCCTCGACGATGTTCCAGGCCGACTCGCCGGTGTTCGTGCGCCGCAGCGCCGTCTCCGAAACCCGGCGGAACTTGTCGTACTTCCTGAAGAACTTCCAGTCCATTTTCGTGACGCGCCAGCGCTGCTTCGGATCGTCCTCGAGCTCCTTGAGACGCTTGCGCTGCGCCTTCTTCGAAAGATGCATCCAGAGCTTGATGATCAGGGTGTCCTCGTTCGTCAGCATCCGCTCGAAATCGGTGATGCGATCGAGGCTCTGGTCGAGCTCCGCGTCGTCGGTGCGGTTGAAGACGCGGTCGATGATCGGGTTCGTGTACCACGAGCCGAAGAAGATGCCGATGCGCCCCGCCGGCGGAAGGACGCGCCAGAAGCGCCACATCGGCGGCCGCTCGCGCTCCTCGTCGCTCGGCTCCCACATCGCGTGGACCTGGATTCCGCGGGCGTCCATCCATTCAAGGAGGAGGTTGACCGTCTCCGCCTTGCCGGCGCCTTCGACGCCGCCGATGATGACGATGACGCGGAGCTTCGCCGTCGCCAGCTGCTTCTGGATCTCGAGCAGCTGCTCGCGGATCTTCGGCGCTTCCTTCGCGTAGTCCTTCTTGTCGACCTTGTTCCCGACTTCGGCGGTTTCAAACACAGGGTCCTCCGCAGGGATTGGAGCAAACGGGGGGCCGTCGATGAAGGAGGATTTGCGAGGCCCGCTTGCGGGGGATTCCCCAGCCCTGGGTCAATCCGCCTGTCTCATCCGCCGTCGCCTAACGTCTCGCCGTTCCGGCGAGCCGTCCCGCCTTCGGCGGGCAGGCTATGGCGGGATGAGACGTCCCGCCGCCTGCGGCCGCGGGGCGTCTCACTTCCAACGCCGGAGTCCCAGCTCCGCCAGCTGGCGGATCTGCACGTCCCTGTCCTGGGTCGCGGGCTGAAGGAGCTCGCGGACGCGAGCCGCCGGCGCGCCGCTCTTCAGATCGGCGTAGACGACCGCCTGCACCGCGAGGCGGCGGATGCCCGTCGCGTTGTGCGCAACGACCGCCTCGAGCGCCTTCCACGACTCCTTGTCTTCCGCGTTCGCCAGCGCGATCTTCGCGATCGCCCCCGTTATGTACTGGATGACGTAATTTCGCGTGTACTCGTCCTTCTTCTCCTCGAGATCCCCCTTCCGCGCGTCGAGGAGCTTCAGGAGCGCCGGGATCGACTTCGTCGAGCCGATCATGCCGATCGCCTCCGCGCCCGCGCCCTGCACGAAAAGCTGCTCGTCACGGTTGGTCGCGACGGTGCTGAGCCACTCGACGGCCGACTCGTCCTTGAGCCGCCCGACGGCCAGCACGATCCAGCGGCGGTTGTCCCAGTCCTTCTCGATCTTGTAATGCGCCTGGAGCGCTGCCGAGGCCTTGCCGTCGCCCGACTGGCCGAACGCCTGGATCGCCGAGAGGCGGACGCGCTTGTCGGTGTCGCCGAGCGCGGCCTTGACGTCGTCGATCTGCTTCGAGCCGCGCGACGCGATGATCGCCGCCGCCGCCATGCGGACGCGCGGGCTGGCGTCCTTGAGATACGGCACGAGCCTGGCAGCGTCGTCGGCGAAGAGCGCGCGGACGGCGTCGCTGGGCCAGTAGGCGACGGCGCCCTGCCAGACGTCCGCCGTCGAACGCCGGATGTGTCGCGCGAACGCCCACGCGATCTGCGGATCGGACGCGGCGCGCTTCGCGGCGGGCGAGCCGTACGCCGCGGGCGCCACCCGGTCGCAGATTTCGACGATGAGCGCGGCGCTGAGGAGGTCCTTTTTCCCCGCCAGCTCCGCCACGGCCGCGGGAATGTCGCCGCGCAGGAGTTCGTCCACCTTGGCGCGGAAGTCGCGCTGCTTCGACATCGTCTTCTGCGCGTCGACGACGAGCTGGGCGCGGTAGCGCACCTCGGGATCGTCCGACTTCAACGCCGCCGTTACGGGCTCGAGGGCGAGCCGCCCCGCCTCGATGAGCCGCTCTGTCGCCAGTTCGCGCGTCTCCCAGTCGGCGTCGGAGAGCTTGTCGATCCACGACTGGATCTCGGCGGCCGCCTTCTTGACCTCCTCGTCGGAGAGCTTGGCGTCGTCGACGACGTAGCACGCCTGCTCGGCATTCCAGTGGACGAGCTTCTTCGCCTTTTCCCACCACGCGCGGTACTCGTCGGCGGCTTTCGTCCGGCGGTCGGAGTCGGCCTCGACCTCGAAGCCGAACGACCGGTTGAAGAGCATGCTCAGCCGCTCGATGGCCATGCGGCGGAACGTGAGGCTGGGGCTCGTGAGGCTGTCGAGGAACCAGTCGACGCGCGACTTGTCCTTGACCTTGGCCCACCACTTGTCGAGCCACTCGAGGATTTTCGTTTTCGACTTCGCGTCGATCGACTCGAACGTGCCGCCGCCGATCGCGAAGAGCTCGAAGCCGGCGACCTTGTGCCAGGTGCGGTCGATCGAGAACTGCACGGAGTGGTTGTCGACCTTGAGGCCTTCGAGGAGCACGGGGACGAGCCCCGCCTCCCACTCGAGCGAGGGGAGGTAGTCGTCGCCGAAGAGCTTGAAGAGGCCGCCGTCCTTGGATGAGCCGTCCCTGATCTCGCCGATGACGCGCTGGGCGTCGGTGGCCAGGGGGGATTTTTCCTGGGACACGGAAGAGGCGCAGAGGAGCACGGCGGAGACACGGAGAAGGAACATGCTCCTTAGACGCTAACAGACGGCGAGGTTCCCGCAAACGGTGACACATAAGAGACACGGAGAAACACGGAAGAGACACGACGGATGAACCGCGAGTGGCTCCTGAATCAGTCCAGGGCCTTCAGGATGGCATCGAGCCGGGCCTTGACCTCCGCATCGGTCGAGTCGGAGCGGACGGCCGTGAGCAGGGGGACGATCTCATCACCCATGTCGATGAGCGCCTTGGTCGCCTTCTCGCGGGCGTCGAACGAATCGTCGCCGAGCCTGGCGACGAGAGCGCGCGCGGCGTTCTCTCGTTCGGCGGTCAAAGCCCGCGGCTCGACCGTCTCGAACGTCGACTTCTGCGTGAACGCCTCGACGAATTGCGCCCCGTTGCTGAACGAGCCCTCGAGATCGACGTCGTCCTTCAGTTCGAAACCGTCGATCCGGGCGGCGGCGGTGAGCGAGAGGCGCGCGGAAATCTTGTGGGTCGCGGCGGTTTTCCAGTCGTTGGGGCCGTACCGGCTGCCGAGGTGGCCCGCGTCGGTGACGGTGAGCGTGCCGGCGACGGCGAGGCTGAGGCCCTTCGCTGTTTTCTCGAGGGTGACCTTGAGTTCGCCGTCGGCGGAGACGACGCGGTTCAGCGGCGTGTCGCCCTGCCACTGCACCCACGCATCGTTCTTGCCGTCGTCGATCTTCCACGGGAAGTCGGTGAGCGCGGTGGCGAGTGCCATGAGCTTTTCGCCCTTGACCGTCCACGAGGTGCCCGGCTTTACCGGAGGCTCGGGCGGCAGGAGCGCCGCGAGCTCTTCGGCGCGGAGCTTGAGCCGCCCCCCGGGCGCGAGCTGGAGCGCCATCTTCGGATGCCACGGCGAGTCGCAGGTGACGGTCGAGGAGCCCTTCGCGCGGCGGGAGAGGACGGCTTCCTTGTCAACCGAGGGCGTGACCGGATCCTGGATGGCGAGTACGAAGAGGGTGAGGAGCATCGCTATTGGACGCATGGTACGCCGCGGTTGTTCGCGCTACATCGACATCCCGCCGTCGACGACCAGGACCTGTCCCGTAACGTAGCCGCCCAGATCGCTCGCCAGCCACACGACCGCGTGCGCGACCTCCTTCGCCTCGCCGAGCCGCCTGAGCGGGATGTTGTTCACGGCCATCTCGATGACCTTCGGGTCGACCTTCGCCGACATGTCGGTCTTGATGAAGCCGGGGGCGACGGCGTTGATGCAGACGCTGCGGCTGCCGAACTCGCGCGCGGCCGTCTTCGTCAGCGCAATCAGGCCGCCCTTCGACGCCGTGTAGTTCGCCTGGCCGGGGTTGCCGATGATGCCGGCGACGCTCGCGATATTGATGATCCGGCCGAACTTCGACTTCATGACGCTGCGCGACGCGGCCTTCATGAACCAGAACGCGCCCTTCAGATTCGTGTCGATGACGGCATCCCACTCGTCCTCTTTCATGCGGAGGAGCAGGTTGTCGCGCGTGATGCCGGCGTTGTTGACGAGGATGTCGAGCCCGCCGAACTCCGCGACGGTCTTCTCGACGGCGGCGTCGATCTCGGCGGTGACGGCGATGTTGCACTTGATCGCGATCGCCTTCACGCCCTTCGAGGCGCATTGCGTGACGACTTCGGCGAGCAGCGTCTCGTTCGTCGCGACGCAGGCGACGTCGCATCCTGCCTCGGCGAGCGCGAGCGCGACTTCCTTCCCGATGCCGCGCGACGCGCCGGTGACGAGTGCTTTGCGGCCTTTGAGGTCGATGGTCACAGCCATAAGGCGCTCCAGTCCCAAGTCCCAGGTCCCACGGCCCCCGTCGGTCTCCTCCTTCGCGCCCTTGGGAGGCGCTTCGGAGGACAGGCCACGAGGCACGTCCCATGGAGGACGGGGCGGGAGTATAAGACGCCGCGTGTGTGCCGTCACGCATCGGGCCGATGGTTCGAGCTGCCGGCGGTTCTACCAGCCGCAATAGCTCACGTCGCCGAGAGTCGTCACCCGAGTGACCTTGCCGTCGGCGGCGCTCCACGTCCATAGGTCACGGTCGCGGATGAAGGCCAGGGCCGTGCCGTCCAACGCCCACGACCACATCGGTTGATAGGCGTGATCTCCATCCATGTCGATGGGAAGATCGCTCACAATGACCCGTCCCGCGCCGTCGGTCACGCGGAATCGACGATCGGCCGAGATCCAGGCGATGTGATTGCCGTCCGGCGCCGCGAAGCCGTAGCCTCCGCCGGAAGTCGCGACTTCTTCCGTCTGGCCCGTCTCAAGGTCGATCCAGCAGAACACCGGCGGCTTGGTGCGATCGTCGTCATCGTGCTGAAAGCGAACGGCAAGGAGGCGATTCGTCCGCGTCACCGCCCCCAAGGGGACGGTGTGGTATCCGGCGAGCAGCCGCCCCTTCGAGGTCGGCGGCTCGTAGACGCGAATGCCGAGCGCGTTGTCGTTGGCCACAAGGCCCCCATGCCGGGTCCAGTCGGCGCCATAGACATCACGGATGAGCGTCGTCTTCGGCGCGGTGCTGTCCTGGTAAATGTCGGTTCCGAGGCAGTGGTCGTAGCAGACGGATGTTCCCAGCGGATCCCATCGCGGCGCGGGGAAGGGAGGGTCGGCTTCCGGATCGGGCGCGAACTTGGCGTGGCGGCACTCTCCCGTCGCGCGATCAATGATGAGGAGGACGCGCCCGAGCGCCGCGATGCGCGTTCCATCGGGGGACCAGCCAAGACCGCTCCAGATGAAGAGTCGGGATGCGATGCGTCGTGCGCCGGACCCGTCCGGTTGAATCTCCCAGAGTTCCTGTTGATCGGTCTGAGTGCCGCGGACGAAGCAAATGGCCCGATCCGGGCGGCGCGGCTCGACTGCGGGCCGCGCGGCGCAGCCTGCCAGAAGGAGAAACAGAACGTAACGCACGCTGAACGTGATACGGACGCCTCGTTCCGGCGTGGGGCAGTCGCCGTGGGACGGTCGTGGGACGAGCGACTTGGGACGAGGGACCTCGTTACCCCACGCTCTCCGTCTTCGCGCCCTCAAGGATCTTCCCGATCAACCCGGCCAGCGTCTGCTTCGGACCGAACTCAACGTAGCTCGTGATTCCAATCGCCTGCGCCGCCTTGATCGAGTCCTCCCACCGCACGCTCGACACAACCTGTGCCGCGAGATTCCTGCGCAGCTCCTCCGGATCGGTCGTCGCCTTGCCGGTGACGTTGCAGATGATCGGCATCCGCGGGGCGGAGAAGGTCACCTTCGCCAGCTCGCTCTGGAGCTTCTCCTGCGCCGGCTTCATGACGTCGCTGTGATACGCGCCCGCGACCTTGAGCGCGATGCACTTGCGCGCGCCGAGCGCCGTCGCCTTCTCGACCGCCTTCTTGAGGGCGTCGTTCGCGCCGCTCAGGATGTACTGGCCGGGCGCGTTGTAGTTCGCGACGCGGACGCCGCCGAACGCCGCGGCCTCCTCGGCCTTCGCGCGATCGAGCCCGATCGGCGCCACCATGCCCGACGGCGTCTTCTCGCACGCCTCCTGCATGAGCTCGCCGCGCCGCTTCACGAGCCGCACGCCGTCGTCGAACGACAGCGACCCCGCATAGACGTTCGCCGTGTACTCGCCGAGCGACAGGCCCGCGACCACCGCGGGCTTCACGTCGGGCTTCAGGAGCGTCGCCGCGAACGCGTGGACGAGCAGCGCGGGCTGGCAGACGTCGGTCCGCTGGAGCTGATCGGCGGGGCCGTCGAAGCAGACCTTGGCGAGATCGAATCCGAGAATCTCGCTCGCGCGATCGAAGAGCTTGCGCGCCGCCGGCATCGCGTCGCAGAGCGGCTTGCCCATGCCGACGGACTGATCACCCTGCCCGGCGAAGACGAATGCGATCGTCATGGAATCCCCCACCTTATCCGCCTTCGCCTTGCGTCTCGCCGTTCCGGCGAGCCGGCCCCTGCGGGCGGGCTTCGGCGTGATGAGACCTGCGGTGACCTCCGGCCACCGCAGGTCTCACCACCGGATCGCAACCGAGCCCCAGGTCAGACCGGCCCCGAACGCCACGCTGACGACGAGATTCCCGCGCTTGATCTTGCCGGCGCGCACGGCCTCGTCGATGGCGACGGGCACGCTCGCCGCCGACGTGTTGCCGTAGCGGTCGATGTTGACGTAGACCTTGCGGCGGTCGATGCCGAGCCGGTCCACGGCGCTCTCGATGATGCGCATGTTGACCTGGTGCGGCACGATGTAGTCGATCTCCGTCGGCTTCACGCCGCACTGCTTCGCGGCGTCGGCGATCAGCTCGACGAATTTCGAGACGGCGAACTTGTAGACCTCGCGTCCCGCCATGTAGATCTTGTCGAGGTTCTGCGCCTGCACCTCGGGCGTGATCTTCATGCCGGTGCCGAACGCCTTGACGGTGATGTGCGGCGCGCCGCGGCCGTCGGCGCCGAGCTTCGAGTAGAGGATGTCGCTCGTGCCCTCGTTGTGGGCCTCGATGAACAGCGCGCCCGCGGCGTCCCCGAAGATGATGCAGGTGCCGCGGTCCTTGTAGTTCGTGATCTTCGAAAGCACCTCGGATCCGATGACCAGCGCGTTCTTCACCTGTCCGCTCGCGACGTAATGCCACGCGCTCGTGAGCGAGTAGACGAAGCCGGAGCAGGCGGCGAGGTTGTCGACGGCGCCCGCGTTCCACGCGCCGATCTTCGCCTGGATGAGCGGCGAGGTTGCGGGAACGACGGTCTCGGGGGTGGAGGTCCCGAGGACGATCAGCTCGACGTCCTCGGCCTTTCGCCCGGCGTCCGCGAGGCACCGGCGGGCGGCCTCGGCGCCGAGGTCGCTCGTGTTCTCGCCGTCCTTCGAGATGCGCCGCTCCTTGATGCCCGTGCGCTCGGTGATCCACTCGTCGGTCGTGTCGACCATGACCGCGAGCTCGGCGTTGGTAAGCCGCTTCTCGGGAGCGTAGCTGCCGGTGCCGACGATGCGGACTTTGCGTAGTGCCGCCGTCATGCCTCGGGTTCCTCGTCTTTCGAGCCGCCGCCGAACCAGCTCAGCCAGCTGCGGCGGGTGTGGTATTTCTGAAGCTCGGCGACGATCCACTGGTTGAGGCGGTCGTGGATGAACTCGGCCGCGACCTTCACGGCGTTCTTGATCGCCATCGCTTTCGAGCGGCCATGACACTTCATCACGATGCCGTTGCAGCCGAGCAGCGGCGCGCCGCCGTAGACCGAGTAGTCGGTGCGGGCCTCGACCCGCTCGACGCTCTTCTGGATGTCCGCGCTGTGCGCGAGGCCGTTCGAGCGGATCATGCCCATCAGGAACGACGACATGCCCTCGCTCGCCTTGAGGAAGATGTTGCCGGTGAAGCCGTCGGTGACGACGACGTCGGCCGCGCCGCCGTAGACCTTGTGCGGCTCGATGTTGCCGATGAAGTTGGGGAAGGCCTTTTCGAGGAGGACGTGCGCCTCCTTGTGGACGTCGGTGCCCTTGTTGCGCTCTTCGCCGATGTTGAGGAGCGCGATTTTCGGATCGCCGAGGTCCTTGCGCAGGTGCTTGATGTAGACGGAGCCCATCACGGCGTACTGGAGGAGATGGACGGCCTTCGTGTTCTTGTTGGCGCCGGCGTCGAGCAGCGCGCAGAAGCCCTTCTCCGTGGGGAAGGGGATGGCGATGCCGGGGCGCTTGACGCCCTCGAGAGAGCCGAGGCCGAGGAGCGGGACGGTGGCGCCGCCGACGAGGGCGCCGGTGTTGCCGGCGGAGATGATGGCGTCGGCGCGGCCGCTCTTGACCATCGAGAGGCCGACGCGGATGGAGCTGTCGGGCTTGGAGCGGAGCGCGCGGCCGGGGTCTTCCCGCATCTCGACGACTTCGCTCGCGTGCTGGACGACGACGTTCTTGAAGCCCTGGACGCGGGACTCGAGCTTGTCGCGCTGGCCGACGAGGATGAGGGTCGCGTTGGGAACTTCCGGGGCGGCGTCGAGCACGCCGCGGACGATTTCGTCCGGAGCGTTATCTCCTCCCATCGCGTCGATGGCTATCCGCATGGTTGTTCGAGAGGCACGGGCTCTGGCGGCCCCTCCTTCGCGCCAGAAAAGGCGGCGCTACGGAGGGCAGGCGCTAGAGCTTTTTCATGTCGACGATCTGCACCTTGTCGTAGTGGCCGCAGGTGCCGCAGACGCGGTGCGACAGCTTGGGCTGGTTGCAGCGCGGGCAGGTCGACAGGTTCTGGACGTGGACGTGGTCGTGCGAGCGGCGACATCCGCGCCACGACTTGGCGAGCTTGCGTTTCGGATTCGGCATGTGTTGTTTCCAGTTCGGGCCAAATTCAGGGGTTCGAACTGTAAGGGATTGGGGGGCGGAATTCAAGAGCGGGGAAGGGGAAGATAGCGCGTTGTGCGTCGCCGTTCGGCGACGCACGGATAGCCCGATAGACGGAGAATCTGGGAAAGCAGCGAAGCGACCATCTTCTCACGACTGTGTGGCCACTTGTAATACGGGGGCCGGGGGCCATCGTCTGCGAGCCCGGTCCGCCGCGGCCGCCCATGGCGATGAGGATCCTGCTGCGCTTCCTGCAGCCTTCCGTCTCGCCCTGGCGCGTTTCGGGAGGATTGGTTGCCTTCACTGTCGCCGGTGTCTTCATTCTCGATCGGTTGCCTCACCCGCATGCGATGCGTCATCAGCTTGTAACGCAGCACCTGATCGACGAGCTTGCGAAGGCCGCGGAGGCTTACGAACACGAACACAAGGCCTACCCTCCCGGAGACGGTCGCGGGTCGAGCTCACTGGTTCGGGCGCTCTCGATCCAGGGCCCGACGAACCTGCCGTACGTCGACTTCGGGACGATCATGGTCGATGCCGAGGGCAGTGTCGTTAGCTTCATACGCTCAGGCGATCGCCTGAACTACCGTTGCCCCGGCCTCCACAATCCGACATCGTTCGACTTGTGGTGCCCTGACACGAGCGGCAGGCCCGATGGCTGCAACAACTGGGACTAGAATCAGGGAAAGCAACGCCGGCGGATGCTTCACGAGAGTTTTGTGAGACCTGGAATGCACGGGCCCGGCGCAGTCGCGTACGACGATGAGGTGGCCGCGCGCGCGGAGCTCTTTCGATCGCAGTCCCGCTTCGCCGCACGGTTCGTGGCCGTCGTGGTGGTCGCCGTGGGTGCGCTCTGGTGGATCACCGCGTCTCACCGGGCTGACCGCGGCCGGCAGGGCGCGACGCATCAGCTGATCGATTCGCTCAGCCAGGCGGCGAAGATGTACGAGCGCGATCACCACGCCTATCCTTCCGGGGACGGCAACGGAAGCGCCGGCCTCGCGCGGGCGCTGTCAGTGGCGGGTCCCAAGCGGCTGGCGTACTTCGAGTTGCGCGACACGATGCTCGATGCGGAGGGCCACATCGTGAGTTACCTCCGGCCGAGCGATCGCCTGAACTACCGTTGCCCCGGCGTGCACAATCCCGCGTCGTTCGATCTGTGGTGCCGCGACGCGACCGGGCGCGAGGACGGCTGCAACAACTGGGAGTAGACGAAACAGCCCCTCAGGGCGTCTCGATGGCATGGACCTCAGCATCGGCCCCGGTGCCTACGGCGTGGCTCCACCGACGCACCGCGTCGACCTTGAAGACGGAATGAAAATGGCGGGCATCACCCTCGCCGTCTATGCGTTCTTCGGCGGCCTCGTGCTGATGCTCATCCAAATCGGCTAAAGGACGAGCCCCTCTGCGGGATGGATCATCATGAAGACGCTCACGATGATCGGTACGCAGAACGGCGGCGGACTTTTCCTGGCTGCCATCGGGATCGGCCTCTTCGCCCTCGTCGGATTCGGGACGTGGCTCGTCCTCATGACGACCCTGTAACCGTCGGACCGAGATACGCGACCGTCTCCCACCCGCCGCAAGCCGACTGAAGCAGCCCCGCCTGATGGAATCACGCCTTCGGAGCCAAGGCCTTCAATAGCAGTTCGTGCAGCGTCTTCTGCGTCTCTTCGGCGCCCGCGTTCTGCAGCGATCCCTGGACAAAGTCGGGCCGGCCGCCGCCCTTGATCGGCAGACCCGCCTTCAACGCCGCGAGAAGATCCTGCGCCGACGGCGTGCCCTTGCCCTTGATGCGCAGGACGAAGCTGCCAGTGGTGCTCGCGTAGAGGTTGACGGGCGTCGTGTGCGTGGGCAGCGACAGGTCGCGGTCCGAATTCTCGACGACCTCGGTCGCGCTCGCGTCCTTGTACCACTTGATCACGAACTTGCCGTTCGGATCCTGCACGACGACAGCCGCCTGCGGCGCGCCGCCGCCCTTCTTGAGCTTGGCGATCTCCGCCTTGAGATCCTGGACGTCCTTCGCGATCTGCTTGATCCTCTTGGGGACGTCGGGCAGCGGACAGCCGAGCTCGCCCGCGATCTCGGTGAGCGTCTTGTTCTGAGCGTCCGCGAATTCGATCGCGCCCCAACCTGTTACGGCCTCAATGCGCCGTACGCCGGCGCCGATCGCCGACTCGCTCCGGATCCGCATGCCGCCAATGGCTCCCGATCGCTCAAGGTGCGTTCCGCCGCAGAGTTCGACCGAGAGAGACGGGCCGACGGTAACGACGCGCACGCGGTCGCCATACTTCTCGCCGAAGAAGGCGATCGCGCCATTTTTCTTGGCGTCGTCCATCGACATCTCGACCTTTGCGACAGGGTGATCGTCCAGGACGACACGGTTGACCCAGTTCTCGACCTCGCGAATCTCCTCCTTCGTGAGCGCCTTCGGATGGGTGAAATCGAAGCGCAAGTGGGTGGGGAGAACGACCGAACCTGCTTGCTCGACGTGATCGCCAAGGACGTGCCGCAACGCTGCCTGCAGGATGTGGGTGCCGGTGTGGTTGCGCATGATATCGAGACGGCGCCCGACGTTCAGCTCAAGCTCAATCGAATCACCGACTCGTACGGTGCCTCCTCGTGTGAACGAGCCGAAGTGAAAGAAGTAGCCGTCCACCTTTCGAGTGTCCCAGACGGTGTACTTGTCACCGAACTTGACGTTGATGAAGCCCACATCGCCGACCTGCCCGCCGCCTTCCGCATAAAAGAGCGTGCGATCCAACAAGAGGGCTGCACCAGCGGGGCCACCTCGAGGCGCCAGGTCGACAACAATTCCCCCAGGCGTGGAGTCGACCAAGATCCCCCGACTCAGCAGCTCCGTCACATGCGCCGTGTCCTTCTTCGACTCCTTGAATTCAAGATAAGCGTTCCCGGTGAGCTCCACGATTCGAAGGACCTTGGCGCGGACTGGCTTGACGAGATCCGCTACCGGGATCTGGTACCCGAGAAACTCCGTGACAGGTACGTTCTGCGCCTTGATTTGCGCGAGCGGGGAGTTCGGGTCAACGAAAACGCTGTGCTTCTCCGACCGGCGCACGAGGTCCAGTTCGCGCTTGAACGCCTCGCGGTCGACGTCGAAGCCCTGATCGGCGAGGACGTCGATGGTCAGCTCAATGGGGAAGCCGTGGCTCTCGTAAAGCAGCAGCGCGTCCTTCCCCGAAAGCGTCTTCTCGCCTGACGTCTTGAGCTTGGACGCGAGCTCGTCGATGACGGTCAAGCCGCGCTCGATCGTCTTGAGGAACTGCTCCTCCTCGGTCTTGATCGCGGTCTCGATGGCCGCCTGGCGCGCAACGAGATCGGGATACTGCCCGCCCATGACCGAGACGACCGTCGGCACGACCTTGTGCATGAACGTGTCGCGCGCGCCGATCTTCCAGCCGTCGCGGAACGCGGTCCGAAGGATGCGGCGCACGACGTAGCCGCGCCCCTCGTTCGACGGCCTCGCGCCGTCGCTGATGCAGAAGCAGAGTGCGCGGACGTGGTCGGCGATGCGGCGGAAGCGGCGGCCGAGTTCGTGGTCGCCCACGTACTTCGCCTTCAGCGCATCTTCTTCGCTCTTGATGATCGCCTTGAAGATGTCGGTGTCGAAGCTCGACTTGACGCCCTGGACCGCCGCGCTGACGCGCTCGAGGCCGCCGCCGAAGTCGATGTTCTTGTTCTTGAGCGGTTCGAGGACTCCGCCGTCGCGGCGGTCGAACTGGGTGAAGACGATGTTGCCGATCTCGACGAAGCGGTCGCAGTCGCAGCCGGGCGCTTCGCACTTCCCGCACCACCACGGGCCCTTGCCGAAGTCGTAGTAGAGTTCGCTGCACGGGCCGCAGGGGCCGTTGGGGCCCTTGCTCGGCGCGTAGGCGGGCCAGAAGTTGTCGCCTTCGCCGAGGCGCGTGATCGGGTTGGGCGGGTTGACGAGCCGCTTCCAGAACCCGGCGGACTCGTCGTCTTTCTCCCAGATCGACGGCCAGAGGAGCGCGGGCGGGAGGCCGAGGACCTTCGTGTAGAACTCCCAGCACCACGGGATCGCCTGCTCCTTGAAGTAATCGCCGAACGAGAAGTTGCCGAGCATCTCGAAGAAGGTGTGGTGGCGCTTGGTGCGGCCGACGTTTTCGAGGTCGCCGACGCGGAGGCACTTCTGCGCGGTCGTGACGCGCTTGTGCGGCAGTTTGCCGATGCCGAGGAACATGTCCTTGAACTGCGCCATGCCGGCGGTCGTGAAGAGGATCGACGGGTCGTTGGCCGGGACGACGGAGTCGGACGGGTAGCGGGTGTGGCCCTTCGATTCGTAGAAGGCGAGGTAGGCCTCGCGGATGTCGTTGGTGTTCATAGATGGATCAAGGGTCGGGGATTATAACGGGACAGAGGGAGAAACGAGGCGGGTGCGCTATCGCGCTCGGGCGGGCTGGGAGGCGATCATGGCGGCTGACTGCTGTAACCCGTCAGCGACGGAAGGGTTCACTTTGGCAGCGGATGGCCGGCCAGCCACTCGATGAGTTTCTTCAGACAGCGATCGCTCGTGTGGCTGGTCTTGACGGCGAACTGCTTGATGTCGGAGACGTTGTCGTTGTCGGTGTTCACGAGGATCTTGCCGCCCTTCCAGTGGCCCAGGAGCACCGACGGGCTGCCCGAGGACGACCCCTTGGCGGCCACCGTAAAGGCCGCGTCGTACTTGACGATCCGGTCGGCTGGAAACGGCAGTTCCACCTCTTCAAGACCCGAGAAGAGCTTCGCATCGATGGCGATGCCGCGATCCTGCGTGTCGTAGCCGTTGACCACTTCGAACGCGAGCGGGAGGTCGGTGATCTTGGCGTCGATGTTCGGCTGCGAGACGTAGATGGCGCCGCCGCGGCGGAGGAACGCCTCGACCTCGGCGCGGCTCTGCGCGACGGCCTGGCGCTCCGCGCCGCATGCCCACTCCGACGTCAGGAAGAGGAGGTCGGTCTTCTTCAGCGCCTGCTTCAGGCCGTCGGGCGTGACGATGGTCACGGTCGCCTTCATGGCGCGCAGGCGCGGGGCACTTCCTGGCTCGACGCCTCGCGAGTAGAGGATGGCGATGCGGACCGGACCGGGCTCGGCCCAGCGCCGACCGCTCGTGTCGGCCGCGAGCGGTGACACGAGCACGAGGAGGGCGACGATCGAGCGCATGGAGATTGGACGCGGGGGCGCGGAGAAGGTTCGCGGGCACTCGCCATTCGCGACGGCAATGGTGGGCCCGATTTCCATCCGTATCGTATGTATAACACAGATGAGATTTGGACTGAGGACGGCGCTGGGCATGCTGATGGCGGTGAGCACGCTGGCTGTGCTCGCCGCGCATGCGTACGCACCCCTGCCGCCTGGCGTCGAATCGGCCGCGGCGGTGTATCGCGTGACGATCACCCACATCAGAGAGCCTGAGTTTGGGCCCTGAATCACCCGCCAACACGTCACGGTTCGCGTGACGGAGCGGTTTCACGGTCCGGAAACGGAAGTGATCGAGTTCGAATTCCGGCCGGACTTCATGGCCGAGGGCATCGTTGATCGGGGCGGGTTTCCCCGACTCGATCCTGCGCGCTTCGCTGTCGGTCGCGACTATCTCCTTGTTCTTCGGTCGGCGCCGCGGCGCGAATCGTGGCTTGCGCCCGGTTCGCTGATCCAGGTAAGCCAGAACGAGGACTCCTGGCTCAAGTGGTGCCGCCAGTACCGGGTTGCCCTCGCGGCGCCCTGGCTTCCGTGGTGACGGGCGCGGATTCGCTAGACCCGCCACACCATCCCACCAAACCGCCCCGTCTCATCGCCATCCCGCCGAGACGAATAAAACCAGTCCGCCCGGCAGAACGTGCAGAGATCGCAGACCTCGAGGTCGCGCACGCCGACCTCCTGGAGCTGCGCGGCATTCGCGGCCTTCAAATCGAGATAGGTCTTGCCGCCGCGCACGCTCAAGAACGCCGACCCGAACGTCCGCCAGTCGTCGAGCACCGGGCCGTAGATGTCGTAGCAGCATGGCCCGATCGACGGGCCGACAAGCCCGACGATTCCGCGCGCGCCGAGCTGCCGCATCGCCTCGACCGACTTCTGCACGATCCGGCCGCGCGTCCCGGGCCGCGACGCGTGGACGCTCGCGATGACGCCGGCCTTCGCGTCGGCGAGGAGGACGAGATTGCAGTCCGCCGAGTACGTCATGATGCCGATGCCGCGCCGGTCCGTGACGAGCGCATCGCCCTCGTCGCAGGACGAACCGACGATCACAACGCCGTCCGCCACCTTCTGCTTCAACGCAAGGACGGGCGGCGAGCCCGCCAGCCGCGCCGCGATCTCGCGGTTCTTGGCGACATTCTCGGTCGGATCGCCTTTGCGATGGCCGAGGTTGAGCGACGCGTATGGCCCCACGCTCACGCCGCCGAGGCGCGTGGTGAAGGCGTGGAGAACAGGGAAGCGGTCGGAGCGGAGGACGAGGCCGTCGACGCGAAGGGTCATTCGAAAACCGTGCTGACCTCGAGCTTGAAGCGCGGCAAAAGAGGCGTCGCAATCGTCGAGCCGCGTCGATACCAGCCGGCCGCGCCGTAGACTCTCCGACGCAGCGTGTAGACCTGGATCGCACCCTCGACGGGATCAATCACCCAGTACTCGAGAACGCCATTGCGGGCATAGAGCTCGCGCTTGACGAGAAGATCCCGATCGATCGATGTCGGCGAGAGGATCTCGACCAGGAGATCGGGCGCGCCTCGAATCCAGTCCTTGATGATCCTCGTCCTGCCCTTCGAGATGAAGATGAGGTCAGGCTCGACAATGTCGCCAGAGGGCAGGTGCACATCCGACGGAGGCAGGTAGATGTGGCCGAGCTGAGGATGCCCTTCGAGGAAATTGCCGAAGGCCAAGGCAAGTCGCAGCTCGACTTGCTGGTGGCTTGGCCGCGGAGACGGAGTCATGAGGAGCTCCCCGTCGATCACCTCCGCCAGCGTTCCCTCGGGGAGCTCCAGGTAGTCCTGGACCGTCTTGCGCGGCTTCGCTTTCAGCGCGGCCATGGAGATGATCCTACTCCCGCAACGCGGCGGATCAAACCCCGGCCTGCGTGATCGGTCGAAGGCCGGGAGCGGCACGAGCCGCCCCCGGCCATAGGCGCAAACCTGTGAAGCTACTTTTTCGCCGGCACCGGCTTCTTCTCGTCCTTCTCCGCGTGCTTCTCGTCGGACTTGTGCTCGGTCTTTGCGTCGGCCTTCGCTTCAACCTTCGCCGCGTTCTTCACCACCCGCGGCTCGAGCCCGAGCTTGATCCGGATCTCGTTCTCGACCTTGATCGCGATCTCCGGGTGCGCCTTCAGGAATTCGCGGCAGCGCTCGCGGCCGTTGCCGAACTTCTCGCCCTTGTACGAGAGCCACGAGCCCGACTTCTCCAGGACCTGGTGCTCTTCGCCGAGATCGAGCAGGTCGCCCGTGTAGTCAATGCCGCTCGCGAAGAGCATGTCGAACTCCGCCTTCTTGAACGGCGGCGCGATCTTGTTCTTCACGACGTTGGCGCGCACGCGCGTGCCGACCTCGATCTCGCCGTCCTTCAGGTGGCCGATGCGCCGGACGTCGAGCCGGACGCTCGAGTAGAACTTCAGCGCGCGGCCGCCGGGCGTCGTCTCCGGATTGCCGAACATGATCCCGATCTTCTCGCGCAGCTGGTTGATGAACATCATGCAGGTGCCCGACTTCGACACCGTCGCCGTCAGCTTGCGCAGCGCCTGCGACATCAGCCGCGCCTGGAGGCCGACGTGCGCGTCGCCCATCTCGCCCTCGAGCTCGGCCTTCGGCACGAGGGCCGCGACCGAGTCGATGACGATGACATCGACGCCGTTGGATCGCGTGAGGATCTCGGCGATCTCGAGCGCCTGCTCGCCGCTGTCGGGCTGAGAGAGCAGGAGGCTGTCGAGATTCACGCCCAGCTTGCGGACGTACGCCGGATCCAGCGCGTGCTCCGCGTCGATGAAGGCGGCCTGGCCGCCCATCTTCTGCACGTTGGCGACGACGGTGAGGCAGAGCGTGGTCTTGCCGGACCCTTCCGGCCCGAAGACCTCGATGACGCGGCCGCGCGGAATGCCCTTGCCGCCGAGGGCGAGGTCGAGCGCGAACGAGCCGGTGCTGATGCCCTCGACGTCGAGCTTCGTGTCGGCGCCGAGGCACATGATGGAGCCCTTGCCGAACTGCTTCTCGATCTGCGAGAGGGCGGCCTTCAGCGCTTCGCCCTTGCGGTCATTGCCGGCGGGCGCGGGCGGCTGGGGCTGGGGCTGGATGGGAAGCGACATGGATGTTTCCTCCGTTCAGGGACAACTCTGCTCCGCGCACAACGGTGGCGCTTCGCAGAGCGAAAAACTCTCTCCGGACCGGCGGGCATTCTCCGCCCGGCGGCCGACGCTGGCAATAGGTTGCGGAATCACAGGCGGGTCACGCCCTCCTTCGCGCCTTGGGGTGGCGCTTCGGAGGGCAAGCCCTCCTTCACACCAGACGGCGCTGCGGTGGACAGGTCGGAGGGCAGGCCCCCGCGCAGATCCGTTTCCACTTCTCGTCTCACCCATGCAAGTATCCACATAGGTGTGTCACCAGAGGTCACAACACCCGCACTCTGCATGGAACATGGGTGAAAAAGTCGGGGCTCGTCGCGCGATTCGTTGGCGTCCAACGAGTTGCGCGAGGGCCTCTTTCGCGATTTCTAGATTGCCACCGGGTAGGATTCTCGTGCGTGACCGATCTCACCTGTCCCACGTGCGGCCATTCCTGGAGCGCCGCCGCGGGCGACCGCTGCGAGCGGTGCGGAACGGCTTCGACCGCCTCGCCGCAGGCGATCTTCCCGACCCTTCCCGAGTACGCTCCCACGCTTCGCAATCCCACGCCGACCCCGTCCCTCCAAAAAAGCCGCGACACCTCCCTCCGCGAATCGGCCCCCGCCGCGTGGATGCCCGGCGATTTCATTCTCGACCGCTACGAAGTCGTCAGCGTCCTGGGCCGCGGCGGCATGGGAGAAGTCCTCAAAGTCCACCATCGCGAGTGGGGCATCGATCTCGCCGTGAAGACGCCTCGCCCCGAACTCCTCGAATCGGAGTCGGGGCTCGACGCCTTCGTCCAGGAGGCCGAGACGTGGTCCGATATCGGCGTCCACCCGCACGTCGTCACCTGCTACTACGTCCGCGTCATCGCCGGCATTCCGCGCATCTTCGCGGAGTTCGTCGACGGCGGCACCTTGTCGGAGTGGATCCGGTCGAAGCGGCTTTACTCCGGCGACGCGCTCGCCCGCATCCTCGACATCGCCATCCAGGTCGCATGGGGCCTTCAGCGCGCCCACGACGTCGGCGTCATTCACCAGGACATGAAGCCAGGCAACGTGATGATGACGCCCGACGGCGTCGCGAAGGTTACCGACTTCGGCCTCTCCCGGGCCGGCTCGCGGATCTCCGTGAAGCTCGACGGCAGCGAACTGGAGACGGCGCTCGTGAGCGTCGGCGGCATGACGCCGGCCTACGCGTCGCCTGAACAGTGGAACCGCCAGCCGCTGTCGCGGCGGAGCGACCTGTGGTCGTGGGCCGTCGGCCTCCTCGAGATGTTCCTCGGCGGGACGCGATGGCTGAAAGGCTTCGAGGCGCCCGCCTCGCTCAGCGCGAGCGATCCCGTCGTGCCGATTCCCGCCGACGTCGCGAAGCTCTTGCGCGCCTGCTTCTCGGTCGATCCGGAGAAGCGTCCCGCGACCATGCGCGACGCCGCCGACGTGCTCGCGTCGATTTCAGGAACGACGCGGCGCGAGCCGAGGTCCGGCCGCGCCCAGGCCGACACGCTCAACAACCGCGCGCTCTCGATGCGCGATCTCGGCCGCCACGCGGAGGCCGAGCGGTTCTTCGAGCAGGCGCTCGCCGCCGACCCGCAGCACCTCCAGGCGTCCTACAACCGCGGACTGCTGCGCTGGCGCGACGGACGGCTCACCGACGAGGCGCTCCTTGCCCGCCTGCGCGAGACGTCGCAGAAGCGCGATGAGATCGAACGGCTCGCCGGGCTGATCCACCACGAGCGCGGCGACGTGCGGCAGGTGCGCGAGATCAAGTCGCACCGAGGCGCGGCGCCCGGCGTCGCGATCGCGAACGGCGTGATCGCCACCGCGGGCCGCGACCGCGTCGTGCGAATTGGAGATCGGCCGCTCGAAGGCCACGCCGATGCCATCAACGCCGTCGCCCTCGGAGACCGGTTCGCGGTGTCGGGCGGCATGGACAAGACGGTGCGCGTCTGGAGCCTGGCGACGCACTCGATCCGCCACGTGCTGACGGCCCACGCGGCCGCCGTCGCGAGTGTCGCCGTCGCCGGCAAACGTGCCCTTTCAGGTTCGTGGGACGGCACGCTTCGGCTGTGGGACCTTGAGAGCGGGAAGTGCCTCGCGGTGTGGGACGACCACGTGGGCGGCGTGAACGCCGTCGCGATGACGCCCGACGGGCTTCTCGGCATCAGCGGCGGCTCCGACAAGGTCGTGCGGATCTGGAATCTCGAGCAGCGGCGCTGCATCTCGACCCTGCCCGGTCACGCGGGTGCGGTCCTCGCGGTCGCCGTCTCGCCGCAGGGCACGATCGCGATTTCGGGCGGCACCGACCAGACCGTCCGCGCCTGGAACCTGGCCACGTCGCAGTGCATCCGGATCGGAGAGGGCCACGGCGACCGCGTGACGTCGGTGGCGATGGGAGGCAGCCTGGCAGCCTCCGCGGGCAAGGACCGCACGGTGCGCCTCTGGGATCTGGAGAGCGGCCGATGCCGCCGCACGATCGCCGAGCCGGCGCTCGCGGTCGCGCTCGAGGGGTCGACGCTCGTGACGGCCGGCGACACCGTCCGCGTGTGGGAGGTCGTCGCAGGGACACGCGCGCCGTTCGTGGTCGTCCGCCCGCGGCGGAGCGAGGAGGTATCGGCGGACGAGGAGCGCGTCTCATCAGCGCTCGGCAAGGTGCGGACGGCGGTGACGCGACGGAACTGGCGGCAGGCAGTGCCCCTCCTGGCGACGGCGCGCGGCGTCACGGGCTTCGAGCGCCAGCCGGAGGCGCTCGAACTGTGGGCCGAGGTGTCGCGGTCGACCGGACGCGGCACGCTGCGCGACGCGTGGCAGCGCGCGTCGTTGACGGCGCATGTCGCGCCGGTCGACGCGGTCGCGCTCTCCGACGATGGCGCGCTCGCGGTCTCCGCAGGGAGCGACAAGGTCGTCCGCGCATGGAACGTCGTGACGGGGAAGTGCCTCGCCTCGATCGAGCACGGCGGCGCGGTCACCGACGTCGCGACGGACGGGCGCATCGTGATCTCAGCGAGCCTCGACACGACGGTGCGGGTGAGCGACGCGGGCGGCGCCGTTCTGAGCATGCTGAAGGGGCACAACGGCGCCGTCGTGAAGGTCGATCTTTCGTACGGCGGGCGCATCGCGGCGACGCTCGGGATGGATCGCGCGGTGAAGCTGTGGGAGACGGCGACGGGCGCATGCATGGCCACGATGGAGGCGACGGCGAAGTGCTTCGCCTTGACGCGCGACGGCAAGCGCGCGGTGATGGGAGCGATGGCGTTGAGCGGCGACGGGACGCTCGCGGCCACGGGCGAAGAGAGCGGCCGCGTGCGGCTCTGGAAGGCGGCGACCGGCGGCGTCGTTCGCGCGATGGAGAGGCATACGCGCGCGGTGAACGATGTCGCGATGTCGATGGACGGCACGCTCGTTGTCTCGGGGAGCGAGGACGGGACCGTCATTCTGTGGGGCGTCGACGGCCGCGCGCTGCGTGTGCTCGAGGGCCACGCTGGGGGCGTGACGGGCGTGGCGCTGTCGCCTGACGCGAGGACGATCGTGTCGTCGGGCCGCGACCGGACGGTGAGGTTGTGGCACTTGGATTGGAACATCGTGCCGATCGAGGCGGCGCATTGGCATGAGGGGGCGAGGCCGCTGCTGGAGACGGCGCTGCAGTGCGGATGGCCGATCGAAGTCCTGATGAGCTGGCTGCGGTGGAGCGGTTATGGATGGGTGCGGGAGGAGGGCGTGAGGCTCAAGCTCAAAGAGCTGGAGCGAAGATAGCTGGCTGTGCAGTCCGTTCGCTTCGCGAACGTCCGGCACGAGATAGACCGGATAGCCAGAAACCCGGATAGCCAGAAACCGGATAGCCAGAAAGTCCCTTTTTCCCGCTGACTAGAAAATGAAAAAACGAAAAACAGGGGGCTCGGCAAACTGCTGAGTGCCAATCAATAGCGATGGCCCAGACGACTTTTTCGCCCATCTTCAATGCAATGGTTGGAAGTCCAGGGGGTCAGCGACACACCTAAGCAGAAAGGAGCTGACCAATGAGCCATGCGGAGTCGTTCGAAGATCTGGTGATCTGGAAGAAGGCGCATCACCTGGTGCTCGAGGTTTACCGAGTCACGGAGGCGCTGCCCAGAGCCGAAGAGTACGGACTCAAGAGACAGATGCGGCGATCAGCCGTGTCGGTTCCCGCCAACATCGCCGAGGGCTTCACGCGCCGAACCACCGCGGACAAGGCGCGGTTCCTGAACATCGCCCAGGGCTCGTTCGCCGAGCTCTCGAACTACTTCATCCTCGTCAAGGACCTGGATTTCCTCAGTCGCGGTGTGCTCGACCTGGAGTTGAAGGAAGTCCATCAATTGGTCAAAGACGCGGAATCCACCATGTACTGGAAGGCGCGCCGCGAGCGCGGGTAGGTCTTCGGATCTGGCTATCGGCTTCTGGCTATCTCGTGCGGCACGTTCGCGAAGGCGAACGGGCTGCACAACCCTCTATCTTCCCTCACTTCGGCATGAGGAAGTGATCATCCGGGATCTTGTCCGCATCTTCGTAGAACTCCACGTTCTCGAAGGTCTCCGTCACGGAGTTCTTCGCTGTCTTCCCCTCCTTCGACGTGAGCTCCAGCGACAGCTTCCTCTTGATGATCGTCAGCTTCTCGTTGTACCAGATGCGCACGTCGCAGACCTGGTTGCGCTCCGCGATCTTGATCTGCAACGAAAGGCTCTTGCAGTCGATCTTCAGGGTCTCCTTCAGCGTCTTGCCGCTGCGGACCTCGAGGGTCTCCGCGGCTTCGGTCTTGAAGCCGGAGACGGGGAAGGTCACGCGCAGGTCAGGCGGGTTGCCGTCGGCGCCCGTGCCGGCCTTCAGCCCCATCGTCATGTAGATCGCCGTGAACAGGCCGGTGCGCGCGATGGCAGCGGCCATGTCGGTCATCAGGTTCTCGGGCGCCTTCTTGGCGTGATGCTTCTCCATGCCGGAGACCGCGACGGCCATGAACTTGCCGTCGGCGGCGAGGTTGACCTTGTGGTCTTCGCCTTCGAGCTTGCCCCACATGCCGAGGCGTACCTTCCGGCCGGTCTTGATGAAGTACTCGCCTTCGAGCTTCTCCTGCAGCGGCTCCTTCGCTCCGTCCGGCAGGGTCTCGACGAGAACGCTGATCACCATCGCCGCCGCCTTCGCGTCAGCGTACTTCGATTCGATTTTCTTGAAGGTCTCCTCCGGCGTCTCCTGCGCCGCCGGCTTGTCCTGGGCGAGCACGTCCGCGGAGAGGAGATCGCGGGCCATGACCGCCTTGATGCGTGTCACCTGGGTGTCCGGGCCCGGAGCGGCGCACTTCATGCCATCGAGGAATGAGGCCGGTTCGGGCGCGGGTGATCCCGGGCCGCATGCCACCGCCACCAGCGCGACGAGAACGAGAGCCAGCAGGGAGAGGATAAGCGGTTTCATCAAGACTCCTTGGTGGGGTGCGGGGTCATGATACACAAGAGATGTCACGACGATTGAAAATCCTTTTCAACGTAAAACGAGATCGCTCCGTCTGTACCATGATGCCCCGCGTGGCCCGTCAGTTGCTCGTAACAAAGGCGCGCTGATGTCGTATTACCACCCAATCCCTGTTCCAGCACCACCGAACCTTGGAGGACGTTCCATGCTCATCGCGAAGGCGACTGTCGGCGGACTCCTGACCGCGCTCTTCATGGCCGTCACCGCTCCCGCGTTCTTCATGCAGGACGCGGGGCCCGGGAAACCCGACGACGTCGCGGAACTCCTGCCCAAGGATACGATCCTTTTTGCCGAACTGGTCCGCGCCCCGAAAGTCCTGCACGACTGGAAGGACTACATCGGCGCCGTCTGCACGGAGGCGGGCAAGAAAAACGTCTGCGACGAGATCGAGAAGGCGATCAAGCCGGCGATCGACATGATCCCGGAGAAGCTCCTCAAGGACCTCGAGGCCGGCCTGCCGAACCTCCAGCGTCTCGCCATCGCGATGATCCCGGGCGAGCACGCGCCGGGGTACGCCGTCATCTGCACGACCTCCGACGAGGCGTCGCTCAGGAAGATCATGGACGACTTGAAGGTCTTCGAGTCCGAGGAGATCAACCACCAGGGCCATACGATCGTCGTCATCCGCAAGATGGGCGAGATGCGGTTTGGCAATGGACTGCTCGTCTGCCAGGTCGGCAAGCGGGTCGTCTTTTCGACGGATGCGCCGTCGGTCTACAGCGTGCTCGACCGCGCGGTGGGGAAGGGCCGCGGCGAGGACCTGCGCTCGAACCGCCTCTACAAGCAGCTCTCGAACGACGTGACGGACGACCCCGTCATCCGGGCGTTCTCCGACATGCCGTGGGATATGTTCGACGATTACGGCGGCCTCGGCTGGCGGGCGAAGCGCGCCAGCGCGATGCAGATGGACGAGATGGACGCCATCCTCGACTTCCGGAAGATCCGCGGCACGACGCTCGAGGCGACGCTGAAGCCCGGCGCCGTCGCGACGAAGGCGCGGGTCCATGTCGACGCGTCCTGCCGGCTCTACGACGCGTTCAAACAGCCTGCGGGCGCCAAGGAGACGCTTAAGTTCATCCCGCCCGACGCCATGATCGCCGCCCACGTGAACTTGAAGGGCGGCGCGGAGCTCTGGCCGAAGATCGTCGAGATGTTCAAGCGGGCCGACACCATCGAGGGGAAGCGGCGCAAGAACCAGGAGGGGCGCGACACGCTCAAGCAGTTCGACGCGGAGATCGAGCGCGAGATCGGCGTGAAGGCGGACGACATCGTCGCGCTCGTCGGCAAGGAGGTCGCCTTCTCGATGGTGGGCGAGGATCCCTTCAGCGGCGAGCAGAACGCCGTCGAATCGCTGCTCTTCGTCGTCGAGGTCACCGACGCCGAGAAGGCGAAGGAGCTCATCGGCAAGATCACGGCGAAGATCGGCAACTACGAGGAGAAGACCGACGGCGGCGCGGCGATGTGGCTCTTCAAGCAGGAGGGCCAGCCGATGCCGATCTTCGCGCTGACGGGCAAGACGGTGCTGATCGCGACGAAGCCCGACGTGCTGAAGGCGGCCCTGAAGTCGGCCGCCGACGGCGGCTGGTTCGCGAAGACGCTGCCCGAAGGCGCGGCCGGCTGCTCGAAGATCCTGGGCGTCAAGCACGCGGCCCTCTGGAAGCTGCTTTTCATGATCACGCGTGGCGGACTCCCGGACTTGTCGAAGGACCTGAAGCTCGATCGCTGGTCGACCGTGCTCCTCAAGGAGGAGAAGGACTTCGTCGAGCTCACCTGCACGGACGTCGGGGTCGGCCTGAACACGATGGGCTCGCTGGTCGTGCTGCCGCTGATGATCCTGGGAATGGGCCGCGCGTACGGCCGGACGGAGGGCGAGATCGTCCAGCCGAAGGCGGCGGTCGTCGAGTCGAAGCCGCTTCCCGCGGACAAACTGGCGGAGCAGGTGAAGAAGAACATCACCGACCTGCGGTCGGACGAGGTCGCGACGCGCGACGCGGGGATGCAGGCGATGCGCGGCATCGGCCGGCAGGCGTCGAAGCTCCTGGCGGAGGCGTGCAAGACGGAGACCGACGCGGAGGTGAAGGGGCGCCTGATCGACCTGCTCCTGGAGTGGAAGGCGTACGACGACCTGCCCGAGCTGGCGCAGAAGAAGGCCGACGCGTTCCTCACGGAGTTCCTCAAGGCGCTCGGCTCGGATGATCCGTCCATGCGCAGCGCGTTCACGAGCTGGGACAGCAGCGAGGAGCAGGATTTCTACGGCTGGTCGATCGAGCCCTACTACGTGAACCTGGGACTGCTCGACCGGATGCGCCACCGCGACATCGCGGAGATCCCGGCGGCGATGAAGAAGCTGGCCGAGGGGCTGATGAACGAGAAGACGCCGATCGAGACGCGCCGGCTGATCGCGCAGGTTCTCGCGTTCCAGGATTCGTCGGGGGCGGCGGACGTCATCCTCGCGGCCCTTCAGAAGAGCGACGATGCGGCGATCAAGCCGTTCCTCCAGATCGCGCTGGGGTGGTCGTCGGACGCGAAAGCGGTCGAAGCCGTTGTGAAGGGATTCAAGGACGCGAGCCGCAAGATCTCGCGCGCGTCGTTCATCGCGGCGGACCACACGAAGAGCCCCGCGGTTGTTTCGGCGCTCGTCGATTTGCTGAAGGAGAGCGATCCAGAGACGCAGTGGAACGCCGCCTTCACGCTGCGCGGCCTGAGCGACAACAAGATCTGGGTGAACAGCTTCGCGCTCGACGACGAGGTGAAGGCGCAGGTCGCCGCGGGGGCGGCGTGGTGGGAGAAGAACAAGGCGAGCTGGAAGAAGTAGCCAGCAGCTAGTGGGGAGCAGCTAGTAGCGGACCCGAAAAGAGCCGGACCCGAGGAGGAGCAGCTCCGGCTTGGGACGTTTGGACTCGGGACAAGCCTTGGGGCTGGGCGCATTTTTTCTCGGCTCACCGGAAAAAAATGCGCCCCGCCGACAGGGCGGGGCAGTTGGAGCGGGATCTAACTTTTTCTATCAGAGATCGTTCAGACAGGTTCTCTATCGCAAGCTCCGTGCCACGGCAAGAACCGCCAACCGGCGTGGGAAATCGACCCAGATTTCGTCCAAGTGTCAACGATGCATGGCACCTTTCGCGTCTGTCGTCTAATGCATTGCGTCGCAATCAGATAGAATGGAAAGCGGCATTGGCGGCCCGGCGACAGATTCCGGCGAAGCGTGTCACTGAACCCATTCATGGGCGCGCGAGGCGCGGCAAAATCCATCGCCTCCGCGCTTCGCCCTCCCGCGCAATTCGTTTGCGCTTCGCGACGCAGAGTCTAGAATTCCGTGCTCATGATCCCGGGACAGGCGACCGCCGACGGCACAGCCGCATTCGCGGCAAAGCACCCCGCGCTTCACCAGGACCACTGGCGCGGCGTGCTTGACCTTTCGCTGTCGTCCGTCGGCATCGGCACCTACCTCGGCCAGCCCGATGCGGCGACGGACGCGATGTACGACGAGGCCGTCGGCCGTGCGATTGCGTCCGGCATCAACGTCATCGACACGGCGATCAACTACCGCTTCCAGAAGAGCGAGCGCAACGTCGGTGCGGCCATCAAGAAGGCAATCGACTCGGGCGCCGCCACGCGCGAGGAGCTCTTCATCTGCACGAAGGGCGGCTACCTCGCGGGCGACGGTGCATCGCCGACCGAGGCGTGGATCGAAGCAACCTACGTCAACCCCGGCATCGTCTCCTGGGACGACATCGTCGCCGAATGCCACTGCATGACGCCGGCCTACCTGAAGCACGAAGTCGACCAGAGCCTGAAGAACCTCGGCGTCGAGACGATCGACCTCTACTACGTCCACAACTCCGAGCAGCAGCTGCCGGTCGTCCGCGCCGACGAGTACTACGCGCGCCTGACGGACGCGTTCGGCGCCCTCGAGGAGTGCGTCGGCGAGGGCAAGATCGCGAGGTACGGGACCGCGACGTGGGACGCCTACCGCGTACCGAAGAGCGCGCGGAGCCACACGTCGCTCCAGCGCGTCGCCCAGTGCGCGGCGCAGGCGGGCGGCGACGACCACCACCTCCGGGCGATCCAGCTGCCGTTCAACTTCGGCATGCCCGAGGCCTGCCGCGAGATGAACCAGGAGTGGGCCGAGGAGGCCGCGACGGTGCTCCAGGTCGCCTACGAGGTCGGCGCGGTCGTCTTCACGAGCGTGCCGCTGATGCAGGGCCGGCTGCTCGGCCGCTTCTCGCCGGAGCTGAAGGCGAAGTTCCCGGGGCTCGGGACCGACGCGCAGCGCTGCCTCCAGTTCGCTCGCTCGGCGCCGGGCGTCTGCGCGCCGCTGTGCGGGATGAAGGAGATCAAGCACGTCGCCGAGAACATCGAAGTCGCGAAGGCGGCGACCCTCAGCGAAGACGAATTCAACTCGTTCTTCGCTGAGTGAAGAACGAGGGGATAGCGGGTGGTGCGCTCCGCGCACGGATAGCCCGATAGCCAGAGGTCTGCGGCACCGCGGGCACAGCCCTCTATTCCCCGGTATCGGTGTACTTCGTGATGCCGTGCTTCTTGATCAGGTTCTGCAAGTGCTGGCGCGATATTCCGATCGCCTTCGCGGTGTGCGTCACGTTGTAGCTGTTCTTCGCGAGCGCCTTGTCGATGTAGCCCTTCTCGAAAATGTCGCGCGCGATCTCGAGCGAGCGGAACATCCCCGTCTGCCCTGACAGGTTCAGGTCTTCGGTCGAGACGTACTCGTTGTTCGTCAGGATCACCGCCTGCTCGATGCGGTGCTTCAGCTCGCGGATGTTGCCGTCCCACTTGTGCGCCTGGATGGCGTGCTTGGCCTCCTCGCTCAGCCCCTTCACCGTGCGCGAGTTGTTGGAGTTCGCGTCCTGGAGCAGGAAGTCGGCGAGCAGGAAGATGTCGTCGCCGCGCTCGCGCAGAGGGGGCAGCTTCAGGCTCACCACCTTCAGCCGGAAGTAGAGATCCTGGCGGAACTTGTTCTGCGCGACGGCCTCGTCGAGGTTCCGGTTCGTCGCCGTCACGATGCGGGCGTCGATCTTGATCGGCTCGGTCCCGCCGACGCGCGTCACGGTCCGCGCCTCGATCGCGCGCAGCAGCTTCACCTGGAGCGAGAGCGGCAGCTCGCCGATCTCGTCGAGGAAGAGCGTGCCGCCCTGCGCGAGCTCGAACTTGCCCGGCTTCGGCGCCGTCGCGCCGGTGAACGCGCCGCGGTCGTAGCCGAAGAGCTCGCTCTCGAGCAGCGTCTCGGGGATCGCCGCGCAGTCGATGACGACGAACGGCTGCTGGCTCCGCGGCGAGAGATCGTGCAGGACGTGCGCCATCACCTCCTTGCCGGTGCCGCTCTCGCCGAGGATGAGCACCGTCGCGTCGGTCGGCGCGACCTTGCGGATCGTCTCGTAGACCGCCTTCATCGGCGCCGAGTTTCCGATGACGTGGCGCCGGCGCTCCAGGGCGGCGCGGAGCATCTGGTTTTCCGCCTCGAGCGACTTCCGCTTCTCCTCCTCGCGGCGCTTGAGGTCCTGCGCGGCGCGGACGTTCTCGATCGTCAGCGCGAGGTAGTTCGTCACCGCCTCGAAGAGGGCCAGGTCCGTGCCGGTGTACTCGCGCGTCTTCGCGTGGCTGTCGACGTAGAGCACGCCCAGGAGCTTCTCGCCGACGCGCATCGGCGCGCACATCACGGTCCGCAGGTGGTAGATCGAGACGCTCTGGCTCTGGACCGACTCCTTCTCCTGCTCGGTGTCGAGCAGGTAGATCGCCTTGCGCGTCTCGAAGACCTGCTGCGGAATCGAGCGGCTCATGCCGACGAGCTCGGTGATGTCCTTGCGCCGGTCGTCGCGGGCGACGCGCACGTAGAGGTCGCCCGTCGGAGCCTGCTGCGCGCCGGGCCCCTGCGCAGGCGGCGACGTCTGCTTCATGAAGAGGATGCCGCGCTCGGCGTTGGCGATCTCGGTGATGTTGTCGATCGCCGTGCGGAGGAAGGTGTCGGGATCCTCGAGGTTCGCGGCGTTGATGATCGTGTTCAGCAGGATCTGGACGTTCCGGTCCTGGATGGGGATCGGCGCGGTGCCGCCCTCGGGGACGCCGGGCACGGCGCGGCCGGGCTCGCCCTCGTGGTAGGTGATCGTCGCCTGGCCGATCGAAACCTGGTCGCCTTCAGCCAGTTCCTTGGCGTCGACCCTCAGCCCGTTGATGTAGGTTCCGTTCGACGAGTTCGTGTCCTCGATCTTGTAGCGGCCGGTCGGCATCTTGAGGACGCGGCAGTGGCGGCGGCTGGCCTGCTCGGTGAGAAGCTTGATCCGGTTCTGCCGCGAGCGGCCGATGCTGACCTCCTCTTCAGCGAGCGGAATCTGATGCTCGCTGCCGAGTTCGCGGACCACGAGATAACCCATCGGGGGACTAACTATAGCGCGGCGGAGTTTCATGTCGCAAGAAGCGGTGCAAGACGCACTCTCCTGCGAGCGGAGGATCCATGAGAATGCTGAAGTTGACGTTGGCCGTTGTCGCGGTGGCGGCGATGGCGGAACCGGCGTCCGCGGGCCGGCGGGTGAAGGCGAGGCAGGACTCGCCCGACATCGGTGCCGGGTTCACCTTCTTCCCGGCCGACAACCCGTGGCGGTGGAACGTCTCGGGCCACGCGGTCCATCCGCTCTCCGATACGTACGTGAACTCGATCGGCTCGGGCGGCCACCTGCAGATCGACCTCTCGTTCCGCTTCAACGTCGCGACGAACGCGACGCCGCTGAAGACGATCGACTACACGCTCTATCCGGACGAGAGCGACCCGGGCCCGGGATTCGGGTCGCCGCCGCTGGGAGCGGCGAGCGGGAGCTGGCCGATCCCGAACGGCGCGGTGCTCGAAGAACCGTCGGACAGCCATCTCATCGTCGTCAACACCGATTCGAAGCTGCTCTACGAGGCGTGGATGGGCGTGCCGCCGGCCGGTGGCGGGAACTGGTCGAGCGCGAACGGCTGCGTCTTTGACTTGAATTCGAACGCCCTGCGGCCGGACGGATGGACGTCGGGCGACGCCGCGGGGCTGCCGATCCTGCCGGGGCTGCTGCGATACGAGGAGGTCGTCGCCGGCAGCATCAATCACGCGCTGCGGTTCACGGTCGTCAACTCGCAGAACACGCATCTTTATCCGGCGCGCCATCACGCGGGCGCGGCGAACACGTCGCGGCCGCCGATGGGGCTGCGGATGCGGCTGAAGGCGGGCTACGACATCTCGGGCTATTCGGCGCAGGCGCAGACGATTCTCACCTGCCTGAAGACCTACGGGATGCTGAACGCCGACAACGGATCGAACTGGTTCATCAGCGGGGTGATCGACAGCGCGTTCCCGTCGAACGTCCTGGACGAGATCAAGCTGGTGCCCGGCAGCGCGATGGAGGCGGTGGAGACGGTTGACGGCGCCGGAAATCCGATTCCGCCCGCGGGCGGCGGAGGCGGTGGAGGCGGGGGCGGGGGCGGGGGCACGCCGCCACCGACGAGTTCAGATTCGGGCGGCGGAGGCGGCGGCCGTCACTGCGCGCTGGGGGCGAATGGCGGCGTGAGCTGGATGGCGCTGGGGCTGCTGGCGGTGCTGATGATCGGGCGGAAGAGGGGATAGGGCGGATAGCGAGGATAGCGAGGATAGGCCAGAGCGGATAGCCAGACCCAACAGAGGCCGGGCCACGTTCCGCAACGGTGCACACGCCGGCGACACAGACCTCCGATCGGGATGACGCGGAGGCTGTGTCACGCCTGACCTGTCCGTCTCAGGGATGTCCGGCGGCAGACCCCGCCACCTCCTGTAGCGGGAATTTATCGCATCGACATCGCAAGCATGGCGCAAATGTTCAGCATGGCGTGCGCGCCCACGACGGCTCCTAGGCGGCGTGTCTTCTGGTAGTAGCCCGCGAAGACCAGGAACTCGCCGAAGTGCATCACCATCGCCGGCACACCCTGATAGAGGTGATAGAACGCTTGTACCGCCGCGCTGAACACGACGATCACCGCCGGCCGCCATCCTGCCTGGGATAACCTCGTCTGGAGGAAGCCTCTCACGAGGACCTCTTCGGCCACGGGATTGATCAGGACGAAGAGCACGTACGGAATCGTGATCGGGACCTCGAGGAACTTCAGGGACGGCGCTGTCTCCTCCTGGCCCTGAAAGAGACGCGGCGCACCGGCGTAAAGGACAAGCACGATGACGATGCCCGCCACCGCGGAGGCAAAGACCAGCGCCAATGCACGCCACGCGTCGTTCTTCACCACCGGTACACTGATCGTGCTCATCCCCTCGCCGTGCAGCTTCAGCAGGTGGACGACGAGCAGCACGGCGAGCAGTTCTTCAATCGCCATCGCGAGCATGCGAATGGGAACGTCTCCCGCGGGCCAGGCCTGCGGTCTCAGGAATGCGTGAAGCGAGCCGATTGCGGCGGGGATGACGAAGATGCCGACGCTGACGAGGAGTTCGAAGTAGATCGCGCGGGGCCGTCGCGGCGTCAAGCCGTCCTCTGGCGACATCGAGCCGGAGGATAGGACATTCAGGCGCCTGGCGGTCGTAGAATCGCTCGGGGGAATGTGGGCCGGTGTTAGGACGAGGGAGCGGCTAGGAAGAACTGGTAGCGGAAAGTCCGACAGTATTTCGCCGAACTAACCGAATAGCTCCTTCGCGAGTTCGGCCTTCTCCTTGCCCAGGTGGCTGGCGACATCTCCGAGGATGGCGCTCAAGGTGCCCGTCTTCAGCGATGCGTCTGCAGGAACGGTGATGTGGTGCTCGCCGTTGGTCTTGGTCGTCAATCGGATGTGACTCCCGGTTTACCTCGACTCTTCGTAGCCGTATCGCTTGAGGAGTCGCGCGAGCTCAGTGCCGCTTAGATCGCGCGGGAGCTTCATACTTGGAGGATTTCGTCCTTCACGAGATGAAGGCGTACGACACTTGGAAGGTCGCCTTGCGAGTAGTGGCAGCGAACCGCGTCGAGGACGTTCTTGCGCAGTTCCTCCAGCGTCTCCGCCTGCGAGAAGATGCTTGCTCCCAGTGCACGCGCGGCGTACCCGCCTTCAGGCGCCTCGTCGACCATGAAGATGAGTTCCGTCTGCTTCGCCATGGCACCATGATAGCACGTCGTGGAAGGCCACCGTCTGATCGGCTCTTCGGCATTTTGAAACTCCGCGGCGCCCGCCGCCAACATCTCCTCACCACATGAGGAGAACCCGATGATCCGAATCGCCGCGCTGATCGCCGTTGCCTTCGCGCTCCAGGACAAGTCGTACGAGTTCGACAAGGGCACCGTCTGGACCTACGACTACGCCACCGCCTTCGGAAACGGCAAGGCGCAGGACACCCGCATCCGGACGATGACCGTCTCCGACGTCACGGGCGGCAAGATGACGATCGACATCGAAGACCGCGATCCCAAGACGAAGAAGGTGACCGCGTCGAGCCAGCAGCTCCTGTGGCAGGACGATGGCTACCTGCTCCTGGCCGACGTCGTGAAGGACAAGCCGACGTCGGGGATGCGGCTGCTCAAGATCGGCGCGAAGAAGGGCGAGTCGTGGGGCGCGTGGGGCGACAAGGACGTGCTGACGATGACGCACGAGGGGACGAAGAGCCTGAAGGTCCTGGGCAAGGACGTGAACTGCCTGAAAATCGTGCGAACGGACAAGACCGACACGATCGTGAAGTCGCGCGACATCTTCTACGTGGCACCGGGGTACGGACTGGTGCAGATCGACTGCGAGGAAGCCGGGGTGACGTCGTTGCTGGTGACGCCGCTGAAACTGACGGCCTTCAAGAAGCCGTAGCCGATTGACAGCGGCGCGCCGAAACCGTGAAGTGCGCGCCATGAAGAGCGCGTTTCCGCTCGGTGCACGGCTGGCAACATCGCAGGGATTCACCGGCCGCGTCGAGACGGTCTTCATCAGCGCGGAAGCGGCCTACAGCGCGCAGATCGCTCATCGACGGGTGCGGCTCGCGGTGAAGCTCGATCCACCGGCGGTTGCGCCTCATCTGTGGCTGCGAGTCCGGATTGGGAAGCCGTTCCCCCGTCCGCTCTTTCACTACTTCCTCGTCGCGCCCGGTGGGCGAAGCGGCGCGATGATCGCCGAGCGAGACGCCGTGAGGCTCCCTTCGCGCGCCGCGGTTGCGTCGCCGCGATTCGAGTTGGGCGACATCATTGTCGATCCGTACGGCTTCGTCGCCATGATCACCTCCATCCACCGCCAGCTCGCCTCGGCCATCCAGTCCGGCGTCATCGCCCCGGGGTGGTTCGAACTCCAGGAGCAGCGCCCCTCGTCGAAGCGTCAGCCCTTCTACGGCTGCACGGGCGATCGAGGCTTTGGCGGCGTTCTGATCGGCGAGGCTGAGGTGCGGCTCGCGGGTCGGCCGGACTGACACTAATTCGTGCGCCGTCTACTTTGAATCTATGAATACCGCTGCGTCTTCGATCGGCGGGGGTGTGCCCTCCGGGTGAAACGCAGAGGCGCAGAGGGGCAGAGCCCGCAGAGCAAGAGGCCTTTCATGGGGTCCTTCCCGTCAGCCGTGCCTGGGCCGCAGGCCACCGCTTGTCCGACAGGGGCGTTCCGCTTGCAGCCCAATCGCTCCGCGCTCTCTGCCTCCTCTGCCACTCCGCGTTGATGGCGCGAAGAGCACCGTGCCGCCGCGAAGGCGACAGTGCCCTCACAGTTTCAAGGTTGACGGACCACTAGCCGTCGACGATCTCTCCCAACGCCGCCACCCGCTCGCACTCCCGGTCCTTGCTCAGCCCGAGCGGATCGAGCAGCACGGCCCGCAGCCCCGCCGCGCGCGCGCCGACAACGTCGATGTGATAGATGTCGCCGATGTGCGTCGTGGTCTCGCGGTCGGCGCCGGAGCGCTTGAGCGCGATCTCGAAGAAGCGCGGATCGGGCTTCTCGACGCCCTCCTCGAACGAGTCGAGGATGTGGTCGAACCGGCGGGCGAGGCCGAGCCGCTCAAGCTTCGCGCGGACCGTTCCATTCGCGTTCGAGACGACGACGAGCTGGAAGCCCGCCGCGCGCATCCGGTCGAGCGCCTCCGGGACGCCGTCGGGCACGATCTCCCAGAGATTGTGCTTCGCGTGGTAGTCCCGCATGTCGCCGAGGACGCCACGGAACGTCGCGTCGTCGGGCCGGAGCCCCGCGTGGCGGAAGACGCAGGCGACGAACGCCGACCAGCGGGAATCGTCGTTCGTGGTCCGGATGTGCTCCGGCTCGTCGAGCTCGCGCGCCGCCACAAGTTCGGCGTGCGCGAGGCGGGCGGGATCGGCGTCAACGCGGCGGACGGCGAACATGTCGCGGACGAGGGCCCAGTTGGGCCTGACCAGGACGCCGCCGGCGTCGATGAAGATCGTGCGCCTCGCGGTCATCCGGCAAGTGTACCGGGGTTCGGAGCTCTCGGGCTGTCCGGTCTCGCTCTATTCTCGTTTCCGCAGGCGGATCTTGACCTTGTCTTCCAGGTTGAACCACGCCCCCGTGATGATGTCGATCGGCACGCCGAGGAAGAGGTTGAAGATGTTCAAAAGAACGACGAAGTTGAACCGGAGGTCGATCACCTCGACCCTCGCCTTGTGGCCCTTGGCCCAGGCGATGACGGCAACCGCCTTTCCCTTCTTCAGTTCCACCTTGAGCGGCGCGACGCCGAAATCCTGCACGCCGAGCATGTCCATCACCTTCTCGACGATGTTGATCGGCAGCTTCTCGAGGACGGTCACCACCTCTTTTGCCGTCTCCACGGCCTCGGGCGGGATGTGGTCGAGCTTCGCCTTCATGACGAGGAACGCGATCAGCTCGTTGATGTCGATCTTGCGCAGCAGCTCGCGGGTCTCCGGCGAAAGGACGGGGTCGAGGATGTCGAAGATCTTCTGCGCGATGGTGCTCGCCTTCGACGCGGCCACCAGGAGGGAGCCGAGCGAGCTGCCGATGACGATCGTGGTGGCGCCCTCGGGTTCGGTCTCGATCACCACCTTCTGGCTGGTGCCGGTGAAGAGGGACGCGCAGCCGACCTGGCAGAGGGGTGCGAGGAGAAGACCCGCCGCAATGATTCTCTTCATGCGGAAGAGTCTACCTTCGCCGGGACCTCCGCGCTATTTCTTGAGCATCACCGACTTCTCGCCGGCCTTCAAGACGACGTCGGCGTCCATCCGCGCGATCGCCCGGCAGAGATCGGGCCGGTCTTCGAGCAGCTTGAAGAACGCGTCGCTGTAGAACTCGATCTCCTGCGTCGGCTTGCCGTCGACGTCGAGGTCCCTCCACACCGTCCGGCCGTTCTCCTTCTTCGCGAAGAAGGTCTTGTCGCCCGACCGCGTGCAGCCCTTGGCTTCGACCGTCTCGCCCTTGTCGTTGGTCCAGCGGTTGTCGCGCTGCTGGCTGGCGCCCTGGCAGTCCTTCTTGTTGCCCGACTGGTTCACGCCCGCGCGGCCGGTGTCGTCCTTGAGCCGCTGGAGGTTCTTCTCCGTCTCCTTCACCGACTGCTCGTGGTTCCGCGGATCGCTCGTCTCGTCCGCGAGGAACGCGGTGTACTCCGTGATGATTCCGAACCGCGTCGAGAGGCTGACGATCTCGTCGATGAGCTCCTTCTTCGCGCCGTAGAGCTGCACCTGGTCGATGAGGTCGCCGACGCGGCGCGTCGCCCAGAGTTGGGCGACGAACGCGCGCGACGTGCCGGAGGATTGCTCCTCGAACGCGACGTCGTAGCGGAAGGTCCTTGCGACCCCCTGCGAGGTTCCGGTCAGCGAGATCGTCGTGGCGCCGTGACCGTCGTACCGTCCGGCGACGACGAGCTGGCCGCCCTGGAAGAGGTCGGGCAGCTTCGCCGGCAGGAGATCGCGCGCCTGGATCGCGCCGAAGTCGAGCTTCACGCCGGAGAGGATCGGCGACTGGATTTTCGAGTAGTAGATCGAGATCTTCGCCTCGAGGTTCTCCTCGGGCTTGATGTACGCGGAGTCGCCGTTGGTCTCGCGCATCAGCTTGTCGAGCAGCGTCGCGTTGACGTCGTAGCCGACTCCGAACGCGAAGACCCGGGTCCCCGCCTTGTTCGCGTCGGCGACGGCCTTGCAGATCTTCGCCGCGTCCTGCTCGCCGACGGTCGGAAGCCCGTCGGTGAGGAAGAGAATCATCCGCGTGCGCCCTTCCTCGGGCTGCTGGAGGGCCAGCGCCGAGAGCAGCGCGTCGTGGATGTTGGTCCCGCCGCTGGCGTCGATCGTCTCGACGTAGCGAACCGCCTTTTCCTTGTTCTCGGAGGTGTAGTCCATCAGCTTGTCGCTGAATCGTTCGACCTGGTCGCTGAACGCCACGATGCCGAAGCGGTCGCGGTCATTGAGCGCGCGGAGGCAGAAGACGACGGCGTCCCGCGCCTGCTGGATCTTCTTGTCGCCCTTCATCGAGCCCGACTTGTCGACGACGAAGACGATGTCCTTGGGCTCGATCTTCTTCGGGTCGAGCTGCACCGCCGGCGACGCGAAGAGCAGGAAGTATCCGGGCGCGGCCGGGTCGAGCCGGTAGGTCAGGAGGTTGATCCCGAGATCGGCGTCGGCGCTTGAGAAGAAGAGGTCGAAGTCCGTTGGGTGCTGAACCGCCGGCGAGGACCAGGCAGCCTTGGCGTGGCGGGCGTCGGTCTTCGTCACCGTCACGGCATGCGTGGGTGAATAGACCGTGGCGATCGCTTCGCGCGCCGTGATCGAGAGGTCGATCGCCGCGCCGGCCGGCTTCGAGGAGTGGCGCAGGGTCGCCAGCGGGAAGCTGAAGCGCATGAGCCCCGACTCGACGCGGAGCACCTCGATGTAGGTGACCTTCAGACGGCGCTCTTCGCCCGACGCGATCGGAAAGACGCTCGTGCGGATGAGGCCGCCGCCGACGTACTCGAGCAGCGCGGGATCCTTGCGCGAGCGGACGTGGTCGAAGTAGATCGTGCGCGCCTTGTCGGCGGGCAGCAGTTCGGCGTCGATCTTCTTGTCGCCGACCCACATCGTGGCGCCGGTGACGGTGGCGCCCAGCGGGACGGGAAAGAACCAGCGGACCTCGGTATCGACCTTCGAGCTATTGACGATCGTCTGCTCGACCGTGACGCTCGCGACCTTCTGGTCGATGGCGGCGGAGACCTTGAGGTCTTTGATCACGAACCGGCCGGTGACGGGTGCCGCGGCCTCATCGACGGGTACTTGCGCGGCGGCGGCGGAGGCGCAGACGAGGAGAATGGCGAGCGTCTTCATGGGAACTCCTTCGATATGGAAGGAAGTAGAGGCCGGCAGGCCGGCTACCAACGGAATCGCTGTCCCCGGACGCCGACGACGGAGAACGAGAGGACAACATGGAGGCCCTCATGACTCGCATCGTCATCGCCCTGCTGTTCATCGTAGGCGTCGCATCGGCCCAGGAGCGGGGCGGTCGGGGTCGCGCCAAGCGCCCTCAGGCGCCACGGCCCGAACCGTCGGCGAGCCGGAAGACGACGTCGGGCGACGCCTCGAAGCTGCTCTCCCGCGGCAGTCCGACCAGCAAGGAGCTCTCGTCGCTGCTCTCGTCGGGAAGCACGGGCACGCTGCCGTCGAGTGCGAAGAGCCGCGATGAACTGGCGTCGTCGCTTTCGAAGACGCTGGACGGAAAGACGCTGACGGCAACGCAGGCAGGAGCCGTCTCGGACGCCCTGGCGGCCGCGGCGAACCCGGACGGGATGACGAAGGACGACCTCGCGGCGAGGAAGAAAGCGCTCCTGGAGATACTGACCGCGTGCGGCGCGACGGCGGAGCAGAAGGAGAAGGTGGCGAAGGCGTTCGACCTGTGCGTGAGCGAGCAGCAGAAGCAGAACCTGGCGACGCTGAAGACCGACCTCGCCGTGCTTCAGGCGGAGAGCGCCGTGACGCAGGCGCAGGTGAAGGCGCTGTCGGTCAGCCTGATGGCGATGGCCGACGGCGCGACGAAGCCGAGCCAGGCGAGCGTGACCAAGCTCGCCGCCGACCTGTCCGCCGCGCTCGACGATGGTGATCTCACGGTCATGGAACAGGCGCAGCTCGCGCGCGACCTGGAGATGGTGCTCAACAGCGCGGACATCACGGCGGACGAGTTCGAGGCGGTCGTGAACGACGTGAAGGCGATCCTGGATGGGAGCAACGTCGACAAGAGCGACATCTCGAAGATCGCGGCGGATCTCCAGGCCATCTACGCGGCGCTGAGGAAGAAAAAATAGCGGGTGGTGGGTCGCCCGGGGGCGCCCCGTCGGCGCTGCTCTCGCTCAGGGCCAAGGACTACGCCGAGGACCGGTCGTGACGTCCCCGCTACCGGTCTTCGATCACGTCCGCTTCGCACGCGCAAGCGCATCCGTCCAGCGATCGCGCATGGGACAACCCTCGCGCTTGGCAATTCGGTCGAGCCACGCTTCGATGTAGGCGTGGTCCATGTCCTTCACTTCCCGCAGGAGTCGAAGTACGTCAACCTGGTCCTGCTCGCGCCACGCCTTGAGTTTGTAGAGAAGCAGATCCTCGGCGTTGGCCACCGGAACGTTCTGGCCCTCCGCTTTCATGGAGACCCGATGTTGAAGTGCCTCCACGTCATGTGCTGACGATGCAATGTGGATGTCGAGCTTGGGCCCACCGGTGGCGAAGCGAGTCCATGTCTTTTCGAACAGGACGCGCATGGCCGTCGACGTGGGTTTCGCGCCAACGGCGATGAGGGCTTCCTTGAGGATGGACTGCTGCTTCTTGGGCCACGCCACGATCAGGTCGACGTCATCCGTATGGCGCGGTTCTGACCACGCGGCCAGTGCAACTCCGCCGATTACCATGAACGGGATCCTCCGCCGTTCGAGCTCCTGGGTGATCGCGAGTAGGAGGCCCTTTACGTCCACGAAACTCGCCGCCTCATGGATGCGGGGGCTCCGGCGCGGAGCATGCGGACGACCTCGTCGAGCTCGCGGAGAATCTCAAGGGCCCTTGGGTTCGGCGTTCGCCGCGGTGGCTGGCGATGGGCGGCCTTGCTCCTGCGCTTCATACACTGATTATAGCGCGTCGCTCTGGCTATCCCCTACGCCGTGCGATCGCCGCCGGGCGACCGTGCCCCCGCTAGCTGCCCTCCGCTATCCGCTCTTCACCATCCCCGCCAGCCGCTTCTTCACGATCTCAAGCCGCCCCGACGCCTCCTTGCTGCGCTTCACGACCCACTCGATGTTGATGAAGGAGTTGGGGGAGAGCTCCTTGCGCAGCCGTTCGAGGTGCGGCTCGGCCTTCGCGAAAAGGAAGAGCCCCTCGCCGCAGTTTTCGGAGAAGAGCACCAGGTGCAGCGCGCCGTGCTTCACGAGGCCCGCGGCCATCTCCCAGTACGACGAGACCATCCGGTACGCCGTGTTGAGCGGGTGGTCGGGCTTCGTGACGGCGATGAAGTCGTCGTAGGTCCTCGGGTGGAACTTCGTGAAGATGTCGGCCCGCGCCTCGCGCATGATCGGCTCGCGCCGCAGGTCGTAGAGCTTGAGGATCAGTTCGCCGTCGGCGGCCGTTGCTTCCCGGGTTGGCATGCGTCACCTCCGTGCGTCGCGCATCCTACATCATCCCGCGTTGACGCTATAGTGGCCGCCGATGACGGACATCAAACGATTCATCGAGCCCGCTCCCGGCTTCGACGGCGAAGCCGCGATCTGGATTTCCGCGCTCGACGAGACACGACGGCAGACGCGGGAGATCGTCGCGGCGATGACCTCCGACCAGCTCACGTGGAAGCCGCCGGGCGGCGGCAACACGATCGGGCAGCTGCTCCGGCACATCGCGCTCGTCGAACTCGACTGGATGATCACCGACATCTGCCAGGAGAAGGAGCTGCCCGCCGATGCGCCTGAACTGCTGAAGCTGGAGGGGCCGATGGTCGATCCGGGCAGGCGCCCGCTCGCCGAGTTCGTGGCGGCGCTCGACTGGGCCCGCGCATTGACGAAGGACCGGCTGAAGCGGTTTCCGAAGGAGGAGATCACCGCGACGCGCACGTACCAGGGCGAGGGCGTGACGAAGACGTTCAACGTGCGGTGGATTCTCTACCACCTGGTCGACCACGAGGCGCAGCACAAGGGGCAGATCCTCGCGGTGAAGCGGATGATGGGGCTCACGAAATCAGAAGGGTGATCGCCTTGGCCGCCACCTCGGCGCGGACTGCGTCGGCCACCCGTCCCGCGAGACGGGCTTTGCGCGCGCGCCAGTCGAGGCTCTTGACCTGGTCGGCAAGGACCGCTCCGGCGACTTCAAGCCCGGGCGGGAGGGCGACTTCGAACGGGTAGCCCTTCAGTCGCGACGTCACGGGGCATACGAGCGCGAGACCGACCTTGGCGTTGTACGCCTTCGGCGACAGCACGAGGCCGGGCCGGTGGCCGGCCTGCTCGTGGCCGCTCTGCGGCGTGAACTGGAGCCAGACGAGGTCGCCGCGCTCCGGCACGTACTCCGGCATTACAGGAGCTCCCGTCCGACGGGGCCGCCGTCGTCAATGCCGCGATGGACGTTGCGCGTCGTGACGCGCTTGAGCAGTTGTTTCAGGGAGAACGATCGATTCCGCGCGGGCCGGATCACCAGCCGCCCGCGGACGACCTCGATGTCGACGTCGGCGCCCTGCGCGAGCCGCGCCTGGCGGGCCAGGGCCGAGGGGATGCGAAGCGCGAGGCTGTTGCCCCACTTCTGGATCTTCATGTATCTACAATGAGTATACAGTCAGACGCGTTACTTTGGCTTCTTCTCCAGGATCTTCGCATCATCCGCGTAGAACGAATAGGAAGCGCCCTTATCGCAGCGGCCCCAGATCATGACGCGATAGTCGGCGCCGGCGCCCTCCAAGCACATTAGGTTCTTCTCAATCAGGTTGTATTCGCTTGTCGCTGGATCCCAGACATAGATGTTCAGGCACTTGGTCTGCCCCTGGTTCCCCATCGCGCCGCGCTCGATCTTGAGACGGACGCACTTCGGGTCGGGGAGCTTTGCCTTCATTTCGTTGCCGACAAGCGCGAGTATCGAGCTGTTTGCGCTAATCGTGTCGCCCAGCACGCGGCGGAGCTTCCCGCTCAAATCGAAGCCGAGCCACAGCCCCATCCACGATGCGTTGGGATTCGTGTTTGGCCGACTGGTGAGCACCGCGATCCCATACTCGCACGCTGCAACCTGGTCTGGAATGAGCGTCACTTCGAACGCTCGAAAGTTCGCGCGGGGCGTATCGAGCTCGAGCGAAGTCAGGAAATAGGGCTTGCCGGTGCACTTGCCCGAAAACCGACAGCAGCCCTTCTCGACCGTGATGGCGACTCCCTGGTCCTCGTACTCGTACCACTTCTCCCCAAGGCTCGCGCCATCGGCTCTCTGGAAGTCGTCTGAGAATGCCTCGATCCAGTCCCTGGCGGCGGCCTTGGGGAGGTCGAACGTCGGCGTGCCGTTCTCGCCCTGGGAGTCGAGCCAGGTTTTCGAGCCGGGGGCGTCAATCGCGACGAGCCCGCCAGATTCAGGGACGAACTGGAAGAGACGACCGCAGCCCGTCGAATACCAGCGCCGGGTGGCGGAGTTGTTGATGCCCGTCTCGGTCCAGTGGCACGCGAACTCGCCGGCCGGGACGCGCTTGGTTCCGTCGCCGGACGTTGCCCGCAGATACAGCTCGCTCGTCTCTGTCTGGTTCACGGCAATTGGCGTCCACGACGTTTCGTTCTTCAACGCGGCCCACGCAGTCGCGATCCTCCCCGCCTTGACCTCCCAGAGGTAGCCGAGGGAATCGATCCAATACTCGACCCAGCCGTCAGCGACGACTTTCACAGTGTGAGTGACTGTCGCGCCTGATGCCTCCGTCTTGTAGGTCATCCACTGTCCGACCCTCGCGCCTGAAAGATCACCCCTGTACTGTGTGACCGCGCATTCGGTCGGCCGTTTGACGACCACCAGAGCGGCGGGGACCTTGGCGGGCGGTTCCGCCACTCCGCCGCAGCCGAGCCCGGTCGTGATCGCCAGCAACAGAACGAGTGCAGGTGCTCTCATGGTTTCACTCCTCATGCGGTACGTAGTTTAACTCCATGGGCTACCATTCCCCGCGATGCGCTCCGACGACGACCTCATGGCCGATCCGTCGGGCTTCGACGAACTCGTCGCGCGCTGGCGCCCGCTCCTCCTCAGCTACTTCCGCCACACGCTCCTCGATCTCCACCGCGCGCACGACCTCACGCAGGAAACGCTTCTTCGCGTCCACCGCGAACAGGGCCGCTACCAGCCTGAAGGCCGCTTCCGCTCGTGGCTCTTCCGCATCGCCCGCAACCTCCTCGTCGACGAATGGCAGCGGCGCGGCGTCCGTCTCGAACGCGCGCCGGACGACTTCGCCGATCGCGAGCCCGCCCCGCCCGACGTTCTCGCGCGCGATGAAGCCATGAAGCGCGTTCACGCGGCGCTCGCCGAACTCGCGCCGATCTACCGCGAAGCGCTCGTGCTCGCCTATTTCGACGGCGTGCCCTACAGCGAGATCGCCCACCTGACCGGCACGACGCCGGGCAACGTCGCGGTGCGCGTGCACACCGCGCTCGCCCGGCTGCGCGACCAGCTGCGCGATTTGTCCTAAGGTCCCGGGCCGCCGGCCGTTAGCCTCCGCATGAACTGTACCGAAGCGCGCGAGCGGCTCACCGCGCACCTGATGGGCGAAGACCCCGTTCTTCGCGAGCACCTCGACCGCTGTGACGCGTGCAGCGACGAAGCGCGCTCGCTTCGCGCCACGCTCGACCTGCTGACGCGCTACGACCGCGCCGCCGTGCTCCGTCCGCGCCGCCGCCTCGCCCCGCTCGCCTTCGCGGCCGCGATGCTCCTCGCCGCCGCTGCCTGGGTCCTTCACGCTCCGTCGCCTCGACCGTCCCTGACAGCGACGGGGAACTTCCTCGTCGCGAACGGCTCGGGCTGGACCTTCGCGACGGGCCGCGTGGCCATCGACCACGACCTGCGCGTCGCTGCACTGCCGGGTGCCCCGGTCTCGCTCGGCGCCGGCTTCTCGCTCGACGGCGGTTCGCGCGCCCGCGTGACGGCGTCGGGCGACGTCTCCCTCGACCAGGGCAACGCGAGCGTCTCGCACCGCGCCGTCACCGCCGGCGGCTGGACGATCGACGCCACCCATGCCGAGGCGCGCATCGAGCGCGATCGCGGCGAAGTGCGGGTCGAGGTCACGAGCGGCGTCGTCGAGGCGCGCCACAATGGGACGACGCGCCGCCTCCAGGCGCCCGCGGAAGTCGTCCTCGCAACGGGCGCGGCCGACGCCCCGATCGTCCTGATCGCCGCGGTCCCGCTCTCCGTGGCGGCCGGCACGCCTGCGCCCGCCGAGTTCGCGCGTCATCTCGCCGACGGCACGCGCGAGCTCAAGCTCCAGGCGATCCGCATGGCCGTCCTTCTGGAACTCAAGGAACTCGCTCCCGCACTCCGCCGTGTCGCGGCCGGCGGCGATGGAGCCGACCTCCGCAAATCGGCGCTCTACGCCTGCTGGCGCCTCGACCCGGACCGCGCGTTCTTTCGCGAGCGCGCCGAACAGGAAGCCGATCCCGTCGTCAAGTCCGAGGCAATCTTCTTTCTCGGCGATTCCGCCGACCCCGACGACGTCGCGTTCCTCGTGCGCTGCGTGCCCGACCCATCGGCGATCTTCGCCCTCGCGCGAATCGCGCGGCGCGAACTCGCGCTTCCGCCCGGGCTCGACGAGACCATTCTCAGCCTCTTCGCGCAGAGGACCGGCCGCGCCCGCACCGCGTGCCTGCGCTACCTCCTCGAGCGGAGGCTGGTCACCGTCGACCAGGCACGCTCCCTCCTGTTCAACCCGCACGAGGAGCCGCTCAACCGCCGGCTCGCCGCGACGAGGCTGCTGGCCGCCGACCGCGAGGAAGCGGCCGCGGACTTCCGGCTCCTCTTCGAATCCGAGGGAGAGGAGAGCCGCATCGTCGCGATCGATCTCCTCTGCCACTACGGCACGATGAGCGACGCGAAAACCGTGGCGGCGCTTCTCGATTCAGGGACGCCCCGCCAGCGCGAGCGTGTCTTCTACGCGCTCGGCCTCAAGGCGAACGCCGACCTCCAGCCGCCGGTCCCGCTCCGTCCGAAGCCCGGACAGGAGGAGGAGACGCGGCGCCGACTCATGGAATGGGTGAACCAATGAAAGTGCTCGCGCTGATCGTCCTCCTGCTTGTCCAGGACGGGGCCGACACCGTCTGGCTCAAGGGCGGAAGCAAGATGTCGGGCGGGCTGACGCTCGATGGCGCGAAGGCGACTCTCACGATGGACGGCGGCGGCGGCGCTGAACTCGCCGTCGACCAGATCGAGCGCATCGCCTGGGGCCCGAAATCGCCCGAGCCGGCGAAGCTCCGCAAGCTCTACGCGGTCAAGGATCCCGCCATCGATCGCGCGCGCTGGTGCACGAAGTTCGGACTCGAGAAGGAGGCGAAGGCGGCGTGGGCCGACGTCCTGGCGGAGGATCCTGAGAACAAGGAGGCGCTCAAGGCCACCGGCCGCAAGCCGGCTCCGCCCGCGAAGGAAGCTCCGAAGAAAACGCCGCCGAAGAAGGCCGGCCCCGTCGTCAAGTCGGGCCCCGAGGCCTGGAGCGACATCGCCAACGGCCTGACGCTGCGCACCGAGCACTTCGAACTGCGCGGCGACGTCGGCAAGGAGAAGCTCGTGCAGCTCGCGGAGCTTGCCGAACGGATCAACGTCTTCTACATCGAGCACTTCGGCTCCGATATCGGCAAAGAGTGGAAGATGACGTTCTTCCAGAAGCAGACGGACTTCGTCGCGTACTCGAAGAAGATCGGATCGACGCAGTACGGCGGCGGCGGCTACTGCGAGGGCGACCGCAAGGAGTTCGTCGGGCACGGCGACGCCGGCCATTCGTACGAGACCCTGCTCAAGCACGAGATGTCGCACTCCTACTACGTCTGCCCGGGCCCCTTCTGGCTGCGCGAAGGGGCGGCAACCCTTCTCGAGAGCCTGGATTTCGAAGGCGACAAGCCCGCCGTCAAGCCCAACTCGATCCGCCTCGAGCAGCTCAAGGCCTACTGGAAGGAGGGCAAGCACACCGGCCTCCAGTGCTGCACGCTCAAGCCGGTCTTCCCGATCGCGTACGCGCACCACTGGAGCTTCCACTACTACGTGTGGGTGAAGAAGGGAGCGGAGTTCTACCGGAAGATGATCAAAGAGCTTCAGACCACGAAGGAGAAGGACGACCTCAGCGAGCGCGTCGCCAAGATGCTCGGCATGACATTCGACGAGCTCGAGAAGGACTGGCAGGCGTTCTGCAAGGGGCTGAAATAGATGCGCACATCGAAGCTGCTCCTGCTCGCCATGGTTGCCGGATGCGGCGCGCCCGCGACCGTCGCACCCGCCCCGCCCGCTCCCGCTCCCGCCGAGGAGATCCGGCTGCCCGAGTTCGACCTCGCGACTGCCGAAGCCTCCTACGTGCTCGCCGTTCCGCCCGGCTACGACGCATCGACGAAGTGGCCGCTCCTCGTGGACTTCCACGGCGCGTGTCATCCCAGCCGCAAAGGGGCGACGCTGACCAGGCGCGAGCTCTGGTCGCGGTTTGTCCGTCGCGTGCCGTGCATCGTCGTCGGGCTCAACGGTCGGACGACCGCCTGGGGCATGACGAAGGGCGACCGCGACGATCGCGCGTATGCCCGCCGCGTGATCGCGGAGGTGAAGCGCACGCACTCGATCGACCCGGCCCGCCTCTATCTCGGCGGGTTCTCGTCGGGCTCCGACTTTCTCTGCACGAGCGGAATCCAGCTCGACGCGCCGTTCGCGGGAAGCATCGTGGTCTGCCCCGGGCCGCCGAACGTCGTCGGCCTCTCGGATGGCTCGCTCCTCAAGGTGAAAGGCCATCGCTTCTGCTTCGTCGCGGGCGAGGAGGACTACATCCGGAAGGACGGCGCCTGGGGCGCGTTCCTTGCCCTCGACCGCGCGGGCGCCGACGTCACGTACCGCGAAGTTCCGGGCACCGCGCACGAGTTTCCCGACATCGACGAGTACGTCCGTGCCTTCGAGCGGCTCGACGGGCCGGGCGAAGGCCCGATCGCCGCCTTCCGGCGCGGCGACTACCTTCGTGCCTCGAGCGACGAGACGCTGCGCGCCGAGATCGAACGTCGCGGCGGCGCGATGATCACGGCCGCCGAGACGATCAAGGAGCCGGGGGCGGCGTTCGAAGCGTGGTGGCAGATCCGCACACAGATGCACCGGTTCGAGGCGATCGCCTCCCGCGCGCAGCGCGAACTCGATGCGCTCAAGGTCGGGCTAAAGCCGCGGGGCGAGTTCTTCGACGCGCGTCACAAGCTCGGCGCGTTCGACCGCTACCTGACGCTCAAGGAGATTGTCGCCCACCTCCGCGACTTGGCGCGGCGCTTCCCGACGCGCGTGAAGCTCGAGTCGATCGGCCTCTCCATCGAGCAGCGCGACATCTGGGCGCTCGCGATCACCGACAGCTCGACGGGCCCCGCCTCCGAAAAGCCGGCGGCCTACATCGAAGGCGCGATCCACGGCAACGAGGCGAGCGCCGCGATGACCGCACTCTACGTCGCGTGGCAGCTCGCCGCCAATCCGGAGAAGAGCCGCGGGATCGACCGGCTGCTCGCGACGCACGCCGTCTACGTCGTCCCCGTGGCCAATCCCGACGGGCTTCATCACTACATGACCGGGGCGCACACGACGATGCGCCCGCGCTACAACTTCCGCCCGCACGACGCCGACAAGGATGGCCGCATCGACGAGGATCCGTACGACGACCTCGACGGCGATGGAGAGATCGCCGACATGTACCGCGTCGCCGAGAAGGGGACGTTCGTCCTGAAGGACGGGCGCATGGCAACGGGGGCGGGCTCACCGCGGTACGAGCTCCTGGGAACGGAGGGGCTCGACGACGACGGCGACGGGCGCGTCAACGAGGACCGGCCGGGCGGCGTCGACCTCAATCGCAATTTCCCCGTCGGCTTCCATTCGCGAAAGGAATTCGAGGGCACGACTGGCGCCGCCGCGGCCTCGGAGCCCGAAACGCAGGCGATCATGTCGTTCGTCTCCTCGCACCCGAACATCGGGCTCTTCCTCGACTACCACAACGACGCGAAGTGCGTTTTCTACTGGCGGCCGGGGGATGCCGCCGAGCTCTATCGCGGCGTCGCGGAGCGTGCGGAGAAGGCGCTGGGATACAAGCCCGCACCGCTCGATCACGAAGGCGCCGGCCTGGCGATCGCGTGGAGCACGACGCAGGGCATCCCGTCATTCATCGTCGAACTGGAATCGGGAGAGCCGGCGTTCATCCCCGCCCATCCGTTCAACCATCCGCAGCTTGGCGACATCATTCTCTACGCCGATGCGACGAAGCTCTCGAAGCGGAACCCGCGGCCCGACCAGATGGCCGCGGTCGCGGCGCGGAACTTCGCATGGATTCGCGGCGAGATCGAGCGGCTGCCGCGCATGGAGATCCGCGATCCCCGGATCGAGAAGACGGCGGACGGGATCGGGGTCAGCGGAGAGGTGCGCAACGCGGGTGAGTTCCCGACAGGCGGCGCCGGCACGATCGCGGCCGGCACGGTGTCGGCCCGGTTCGGACCGCTCGCGGGCGGCGAGTCGATTCCGTTCCGCCTGCAGCTGCCGCGGGGCGAAGAGCCGGTCGCGCTCGTCGTGCAGCAGGCCCGGGCGGGCGTCGCGCGGCTCGCGATGGTCTCCGCGAGGAGTGCCACGCGGCCGGTGCGCACGGCCTACTCGATCGAATCAGGCTACGCCACGCCCGACCAGGCGGTGACGGTTGAGCTCACGGACGATCGCGGACCGGCCTTCAAGCTCAACCACTCCGGCAAGAACCTGAATGTCGCCGTGCTGCTCGGCGAGTGGAAGGACCGCCGTCACGCCGTGCCGCCGTCGGAGTTCGAGAAGGCGTTCTTCTCGGAGGGCGCGTACACGGGGGCGTCGTTCACCGGCCAGCCGGTCTACGGAAGCGTGCGCGATTTCTACCGCGAGACCTCCTTCGGCGAGTGCTCGATCACCGGCCGCGTTTTCGACTGGGTCGAGCTGCCCGGCGACTACGCCTCCTACCGCGATGCGAGCTTCGGCGAGTCGATCATCGAGGATCGCCTTCTCGCGGGCGTGCTCAAGCGCGACGGCGAGAAGGCGCTCGACGGCTACAACGCGATCGCCTTCATCTGGGCCGGCAACATGGTGAGCCGGGTGAGCACGCTGTGGCCGATGCGGATCAACGTGAAGTCGAAGCCCGACACCGTCGCGTTCAAGACCAGCGAGCTGTACCGCGGGCAGATGATGCCGGTCGGCGTGCCCGCGCACGAGATCGGCCACACGTTCGGCGTCGACGACAAGTACGGTCTCGGTTCCGGAACGAGCCCGCTCGGGCCGTGGTGTCTCATGGGCCTCGGCACGCACGGCGGCGCGCCGTCGACGGAGCACCGGCCCTTCCCGATGTGCGCGTGGTGCCGGATGGTCATTGGCTGGGTGAAGCCGGCGATCATCGATCCGTCGACGCCGCAGAAGCTCGCGCTGCGGCCGATCACGTCGGGGCCGCGCGAGTGCTACCGCGTGCTCATCAAGGCGGACGGGAGCGAGTATCTGCTGCTGGAGAACCGCCAGGCGGAGGGGTCGCTGACCGATTGTCCGTCGGTGGGGCTGGCGATTCTCCGCGTCGGGCCGAACGACAAACCGGCGTCGCCGCAGGTGCGGGTGCAGCTGGTGCCGGCGAGTGCGGCGCCGGCATCGCGGCGGGGAGCCGTAGGCGATCCGGCGGCCGTTGCGTGGCCGCAGAAGGGGAAGACCGAGGTGGTGGTGGAGGGCGTGAAGGTGGGCGGGATCCGGATGGTGGATGGGGTGGTTTACTGCGAGGTGTCGCGGCCGTAGGCCTGGCCTCCCTGCAGGGGTTCTCAGGCCAGAGGCGCGCCAAAAACCGAGGGAAGGGGGTAAAACGTTACGAAACGTAACGTGCTATGTTACGAAACGTAACGTGCTATGTTACGAAACGTAACGTTTTATCTATGACATTATAGGGCACACAGTAAACCTTTGCGCGCCAATTCTCTGCGGATGGGTGGTTTGGCACGCTGGGTGCAATACCCCCCGGCATGGGTGTTGCGGCGTACCGGCGGCGGGAGCCCTGGAAGGGGGTGTTGCACCGAGTCATCACGGCGAACGTCCGGACGTTCATCGACCTCGCGGAAGGCCGCGGCCGGGGCTTGCCGAGGTACGTGAAGAGGGCCTTCGGGAGCTTTCTCGACTGCGGGGACCTGACGAAGGGCTTTGCGCGGGTCCACTGCCCGAAGTGCGGGCTGGATGGCGTGGTGGCATTCAGCTGCAAGCAGCGGGGGTTATGCACGTCGTGCGACGCGCGCCGGATGGCCGATACGGCGGCGTGGCTGGTCGACGACGTGATCCCCGACGTGCCGGTGAGGCAGTGGGTCCTGTCGGTGCCGTATCGTGTCCGGTTCGCGCTCGCCAGGGACGCGAAGCTCCTGACGAGGCGGCGGTAGCGCCACCGTTAGGCAGCGTAGCAGGGGCCGGTTCGTAGCTTCTTGAAGGGAACAAGAGAAAGCCTATCGGACGATGCGGCCCCCTAGAACTTCCGTAACTGTTTAGCGCGAACTCAGAGCGCGAGGCATAGGCTTGGGTGAGGCCGACGGGTCAGCGATGCTACGAGGGAGCGGGAAGTCGAAGGAGCCGAGACGCAAGGCGGTCGCGTTGGTCGGCCG
>Ga0247727_10001247_pt1 | contig 61397 bp, 65 predicted proteins | sample WisWelCaveWW1625_FD_202498 | JGI IMG/M metagenome (GOLD analysis project Ga0247727, IMG submission 202498) | Biofilm microbial communities from Wishing Well Cave, Virginia, United States - WW16-25 | ecosystem: Environmental > Aquatic > Deep subsurface > Groundwater > Cave microbial mat | place...
GTCCACGATCTCGTAGTCGGCCTCGCAGACGTCGTCCTTTTTGGCGTCGCCCGCGGTTCCCCCTCCCCCCCCCCCCGGGGAGGTCTGGCCCGCGCCTTCCGGCTCCGCGGCGCCGGCCGAGCTGGCCTGCGCCTGGCTGTAGAGCGAACGGCCCGCCTCGCTGTAGGCGCCCTGCAGCTCCTCGGCCGCCTTCGTGATGGCGTCTTGGTCGCCCGAGCGGAGCGCCTGCTTGGCGCCCTCGACGGCCTTCTCGAGCCGCTCCTTCATGGAGGGCTCGAGCCGGTCCGACCACTCCTTCGCGTTCTTCTCGACGTCGTACACGAGCCCGTCGAGCTTGTTGCGTCGCTCGATGCCCTCGCGGCGCGTCTTGTCTTCCGAGGCGTGCGACTCGGCGTCCTTGACCATGCGCTCGATCTCCTTGTCGGAGATGCCCGAGCTGGCCTCGATGCGGATCTTCTGCTCCTTGCCCGTCGCCTTGTCCTTCGCGGACACGTGCAGAATGCCGTTGGCGTCGATGTCGAACGTGACCTCGACCTGTGGCATGCCGCGCGGAGCCGGCGGGATACCCGTCAGCTGGAACTTGCCGATGGTGCGGTTGTCCGCCGCCATCTCGCGCTCGCCCTGCAGCACGTGGATCTCGACCGTGGTCTGGTTGTCGTCCGCCGTCGAGAAGACCTCCGACCGCTTGGTCGGGATGGTCGTGTTGCGCGGGATGAGCACGGTCGTCACGCCGCCCAGCGTCTCGATGCCGAGCGACAGCGGCGTGACGTCGAGCAGCAGGACGTCCTTCACCTCACCCGCCAGCACGCCGCCCTGGATCGCGGCGCCGATCGCCACGACCTCGTCCGGGTTCACGCCCTTGTGCGGGTCCTTGCCGAAGAAGGTCTTGACGATCTCCTGGATCTTCGGCATCCGCGTCTGGCCGCCGACCAGGATCAGCTCGTGGATCTCCGACGGCTTCAGGCCGGCGTCGGCGAGCGCCTTCTTCATCGGCTCGAGCGTACGCTGGACGAGATCGTCCACCAGCTGCTCGAGCTTGGCGCGCGTCAGCGACAGGTTCAGGTGCTTCGGGCCCGACTGGTCCGCCGTGATGAACGGCAGGTTGATCTCGGTTTGCATGACCGTCGACAGCTCGCACTTCGCCTTCTCGGCGGCCTCCTTGAGGCGCTGGAGCGCCATCGGGTCGCGCGAGAGGTCGATGCCCTGGTCGCGCTTGAACTCGGCCACGAGCCAGTCGATCACCCGCTGATCGAAATCGTCGCCGCCCAGATGCGTGTCGCCGTTGGTGCTCTTGACCTCGAACACGCCCTCGGCGAGCTCGAGGACCGAGATGTCGTACGTGCCGCCGCCCAGGTCGTAGACCGCCACCTTTTCTTCCTTCTTCTTGTCCAGCCCGTAGGCGAGCGCGCTGGCCGTCGGCTCGTTGATGATCCGGACCACGTCGAGGCCCGCGATCTTGCCGGCGTCCTTCGTCGCCTGCCGCTGCGCGTCGTTGAAGTACGCGGGAACGGTGATGACCGCCTTCTCGACCTTGTGCCCGAGGTAGTCCTCGGCCGTCTGCTTGAGCTTCTGCAGCACCATCGCCGAAATCTCCGGCGGCGTGTAGCGCTTGCCCGAGATCTCCACGACCGCGAGGTCGTTGGGGCCCGACACGATCTTGTACGGAACGCGGCGGCTCTCTTCGGGCACCTCGCTCACCCGGCGACCCATGAAGCGCTTGATCGAGAAGATCGTGTTGAGCGGATTCGTCACCGCCTGCCGCTTGGCCACCTGGCCCACCAGCCGCTCGCCGTCCTTCGTGAAGGCGACAACCGACGGGGTCGTCCGCCCGCCCTCGGCGTTCGGAATGACGACGGGATCGCCGCCCTCCATGACCGCCACGACCGAGTTGGTCGTCCCGAGATCGATGCCGATGATCTTCTCAGCCATGAGGCCGTTTCTCCAACGCAAGAGTGATAGATGCGCACAGTCGGTCGACCGTTGCGGAAGCAAGCGTCGTGCCCCTTGCCGCTGCCAGACTGGCAGGCACGTAAGCGTTTGTGCGCCTTGCGAATACGGTTAGATTGACCCCGTGCTCCCGTACCGAGACGAGAACGAGACGGTTCGCACGCCGGTCGTCACGTACGCGATCATCGCCCTCAATGTCCTGGTCTGGTTCATGGTCCAGGGGGCCGGCACGCCCGAGCGGCTGGCGGCATCGGTCTGCAACCTCGGGCTGATTCCCGGCGAGCTCACCGCGCGCGCCACGCCCGGCGACGGGTTCGCCATGGGTCTCGGCATGAGCTGCCTGGTTGACCCGGGCCGAGCGCCACAGCACATCGTCACCTCGATGTTCCTCCACGGCGGCTGGGGCCACATCCTCGGCAACATGTGGTTCATGTGGATCTTCGGAAACAACGTCGAGGATTCGATGGGCCGGCTGCGGTTCGTCGCCTTCTATCTGCTCTCCGGCGTGGGGGCGGCGCTGGCGCAGGTCTTCACGCAGCCCGCCTCGATCGTGCCGATGGTGGGCGCCTCGGGCGCCATCAGCGGGGTGATGGGCGCGTACATCATTCTCTATCCCCGGGTGCGGGTCTTCACGCTGGTGCCGCTCGGGTTCTTCCTCACCACCATCGCCTTGCCCGCCTGGGTGATGCTCGGCTACTGGATCGCGCTCCAGTTCCTCGGCAGCTTCGGCGGGGCCGAGACGGGGGTCGCGTTCTGGGCCCACATCGGCGGCTTCGTGGTGGGCGCTGCGCTGATCAAGGTGTTCGCGCGGCCCGCGTACATCGCGGAGCATCGGGCGCGGCATTGGCGCCCGAAGCATCTGGGGTTCGATCGGAGCGGGTGGCGGTGAAACCAGGCGTGGAGGCGTGGAGGCGTGGAGGCGCGCGCGACTGATGTTTCTTGCTCGCATCGTCGGACGCGTGGTGTGCACCGTGAAGCAGCCCACGCTGCACGGCATCACGCTGCAATGGCTGCAGCCGGTCAACGCAGCTGGTGAGGCGAAGGGCGCGCCGGTGGTGGCCGCCGATACGTACGGGCTCGGGCCGGGCGAGCTGTGCTATTACATCACGGCGCGAGAGGCGTCGATCGCCCTGTGGACGCTGGATGTCGCGGTGGATGCGGCGGTGGTGGGAAAGGTGGACAGGCTCGACGTAGCGAATAGCGAGTAGCGAGTGGCGAATAGCGAGTAAGGGCGGTTCCGCAACTCGCTACTCGCCATTCGCCACTCGCCACTCGGGGGCGTTAAGTGTTCCTAGCCGAAGTCGTCGGGGACGTGGTTTCGACCCACAAGAACGAGCGGCTCGAGGGCAAGCGCCTGCTGCTGGTTCGGCGGCTCAGCCTGAAGATGCAGGCGGAGGGCGTCGAGACCATCTGTCTCGATGTCGTGGACGCGGGCGTGGGTGACAAAGTGCTGGTGGTGCAGGAGGGCTCGTCGGCGCGCAAGATCTTCGACGACCAGTGGATTCCGGTGCAGGCGGTGATCGTGGGCGTGCTGGACCGGGTGGATCTCCACGGACAGAGGGTGCTGTGACCGAAGCGGAGCTGGCGGCGCTGGCGGACGAGATCGTAGCGAAGATACACGGCGGCCAGGCGGCCAGGCGGCCAGGCGGCAAAAAGCCCGCCTCGTCACCAGCCGCCCAGCCGCCCAGCCGCCCAGCCGCCCGAGCTCCGGTTCGCTCCCCGACCGCGCCGGTGCAGCGCGTCGCCGACTTCGTGGACCATACCCTGCTCAAGCCCGAGGCCACGCGCGCGGAGATCGTGAAGCTGTGCGCCGAGGCGCGGCAGCATCACTTCGCCGCGGTGTGCGTGAATCCGCAGTGGGTCGAGCTGTGCGCGAAGGAGCTGGACGGCACGGACGTGGACGTCGCCAGCGTGGTCGGATTCCCGCTCGGCGCGAGCACGACGCGCATCAAGGCTGCCGAAGCCGCCGAGGCGGTGGACCTGGGCGCACAGGAGATCGACATGGTCGCGGCGCTCGGCCGCATCAAGGGCGGCGAATGGACCTGGGTCGAGGACGACGTGCGCGCGGTGGTGGAAGCGGCCCGGCCGGCACTGGTCAAAGTCATCATCGAGAGCGCCCTCCTGACGCGCGAAGAGATCGTGCAGGCGTCCGCTCTCGCGAAGGAAGCCGGTGCGCACTTCGTGAAGACGTCCACCGGGTTCCACGCCGCGGGCGGCGCGAGCGTCGAGACCGTGCGCCTGATGCGCCTCACGGTCGGCGACGCGCTGGGTGTGAAGGCCTCGGGCGGGGTGCGCGATTGCGCCACGGCGCTCGCGATGATCGGCGCGGGCGCGAACCGGATCGGCACGTCGAGCGGCGTCGGGATGGTCACGTGCCTCGGGCCCGGCCCGTTGCCGCTCGCCGAGCTGCTGAAGGACCCGCAGGCGCACGCGCACGGGTGCACCAGCGGCTCGTGCGGGACGGCGGGGGGCGGCGCGGCCCAGCCCTACTGAAGCCACCCTTGCGAGTGGTGGTGTGGGGGCGTCAATTCGTCGTCGCAGGATGCTCATTCCCACGAGGTTTCGCATGATCCGCCGCCCCCGGCCCGCGGCCCTGAACGCCGCGCTCGCGCTCGCCATTCTCGCCACCGTGTCGGTCCGCACCGCCGACGCCCAGATCGGGCGTATCCGCCGCGCCGCGCAGGACGCCGCGCGCGAGCTGCCCAACCCCGCGCGCCTGCTCGAGGCCCCGCCGCCGATCACGACCAACCTCGGCGACGCCCGCTGGAGCGTGGATTCGCTCGACAGCCACAATCCGGACCCGAGCGTCTTCCAGCCCATCACCCAGCTCCAGCGCGCGCCCAACGGCGGCGGCTGGGTGCTCCAGGCCGGCCACTGGGCGTACCAGAGCCAGAGCTACTGCCTCAAGGCCGGCACCCACGGGCCGGGCGGCGGCGACGGGTACCTGTTCGCACCGCCGGCAGGTCCGGCCGAGGACCAGGTCGTCAGCATCCTCCGCAACTCCGAGCAGCACCCCGACATTCCGCAGCGCAGCGTGCAGGTGCTGCTGTGGGCGATCATCGCTCACGCGAAGTTCGAGGACCTGTCGCCCGCCTTGAAGGCGACGGCGGCGCGGCTGCTGACGCCGCAGCAGATCGCGACCTTGAACCGCAGCGCGCTGGACATCATTCCCGACGAGCTGATCGAGCGCGCGATCCGGGAGAGCCCGCCCCTGGTGCAGCAGGCGTTCCGGGCCGAGGCCCAGCTCCGGCGGATGCTCGCCACCACGGACCATTCGTTCGAGCAGATGGAGCGGGTGGCGGTGCTGGCGGGGCTGGCGCCGCGGGGCGCGGGCTCACGCGACGTGCCGAGCGGCCGCTGGTCGCTCCATCCCGACGGGTACTACGTGCGCTATGTCCCGAGCGGCTACTCCTCGACGCGCGTGGAGATCTGGGTGCTGGAGGGCAGCCCCGGCGTGGGGCGGGAGTTCCGGCCGTGGCACCACATCGCGGTGCCGGGCAACACCGGGCGCCAGCGCCTGATCCAGTCCGCGCGAATGCACGGCGGGCACTAGCAGCAAGGCGGGGCACGGGGGCACGGACATGGCACGGATCCGCCTTCTCCGTGCCCCTGTGCCTCTGTGCCCTGCCCTTCGACGTTAGGCGGTTTCCGCTTTCGGCGCGGGCTTCGCCGCGACCACCTCGGCGGTCTTCACGTCCACCTCGACGCCCAGCAGCTTCCCAAGCAGGTCGGATTTCCGGCTGGCACCCCACAGCTCGAGCTTGAGGTCCGTGGACGCGAGCCGCGGCGCCACCTCGACGATGAACCGGGTGGTCGTGAGCCGCAGCCGCATGGTTTCCACGGCGGCCACGTGGCCGCGGTCGAGCCCGTCGGCGACGCGCAGCAGGGCCGCGAGCCGCTTGACGCGGTCGCGGTCCGGCTTGTCGAGCATCGCGTACTCCGGGTGCTGCTTCGACGGCGGCGCTTTGCGGTGATAGCGGCTGATGATCGCCACCACCAATCGCTCCTGCGGCGAGAGCGGCAGCGATTCGGCGTGCGAGATCAGGTGGTAGCTGTGCTTGTGGTGCCCCTTGTAGGACACCAACTGGCCGACGTCGTGCAGCAGCGAGGCCGCTTCGAGCAGGGGCCAATCACCCTCCTCACAGCCTAACCGTTTACCCAGGTGGTCGTAGAGCTGCCGCGCCAGTCGCAGCACCTGCTCGACGTGGCGGCGGTCGGTGCGGCACCGGTCGGCGAAGCGGCGCAACGCCCTGGCGCGGGAGGGCTCCTTGCCGCCCCGCACCCTGTGCTGGCCGGCGAGGTGGAGCAACAGGCCTTCGCGCAGCCCGAACGCCGACACGGTGAGGCCGGTCGCGCGGAAGTGGGCGAGCGTCTCGGCGGCCACCGCGACGCCGGCCACGATGATGTCGGCGCGCTCGGGGTTGAGGCCCGCCACCGCGCGGCGCTCCTCGACCGTGAGCCGGGTCAGCCACTCGAGGATGCGCTCCATTTCGGCGAGCTTCACGGTCGCGCCGTGCACGCCGCCGGCCGGCACCTCACCGGTCTCGCGCGCGAACATGATGCGCGCCGCGTTGGTGAACGAGCCGCCCGAGCCGAACATGCGGGCGCCGGACCACCCGCGCGCGGGCAGCCCGCGCCGCAGCCGCTGGCGCACGGCGGCCCGCAGGCGCGCGACCCCTTTGGCCGTGTCGGCGCCGGTCAGGAACTGCTCGGTCATCCGCACCGCGCCGAACGGAAAGCTCACCACGTGCTCGACGAGCCCGCCGACCGCGAGCACCAGCTCGAGGCTGCCGCCGCCGATGTCGGCCACCACCGCGCGGCCGCGCACGATCGCGAAGTGCTCGCGCACCGACAGGAACGCGAGCCGGGCCTCGGTCTCGCCGTCGATGACCTCGAGCGGGATGCCGATCTCCCGCTTCACCCGCTCGGCGAACTCGGCGCCGTTGGCCGCGTCGCGCACCGCGCTGGTCGCGACCAGCGCGATCTTCGTCACGCCGCGGCGCTCGGCGGCCTGGGTCATCCGCCCCATCGCCTCGACCGCGCGGTCCATCGCTTCCGTCGAGAGCCGCCCGGTGGTCGCGAGCCCGCGCGCCAACCGCGGCTGGTCTTTCAGGTCGTCGATGACCTGGAGGTGCCCGTCCTCGCCCCGCTCGGCGATCAGGCAGCGCACCGAGTTCGAGCCGACGTCGATCGCCGCGAACCGCTCAGCCGCCGGCATCGGGGTTCGGCTGGAACAGGGTGGGGTCGAGGATCCCCGCCAGGCCGCGCCGCAGCTCGGCCTGCACCTCCTCGACCGTGCGGGAGGCGTCCACGATCTGGAAGCCGTAGGGGTCGGTCATCTGGTCGAACTGCTGGAGCATCATCGCCTGGTACTTGCGGAACGACGTGTACAGGTCCGGGGCCAGGCCGATGTCGCGGCCCGATTCCCAGTAGTCGATGTCCGAGCCGCGGCGCAGGATGCGGCGGATCAGGTCGTCGGGCGGGAGGCGCAGGAAGAACACGCGCTCGGGTACGATGGCGAAGCCGTACACCTTGGCCAGCCACTCGGCCGACAGGCCCCGCGCCGCGCCGCGCGCGATCATCGTGAAGATGTACCGGTCGGCGAGCACCACGAAGCCCGAGCGGAGCGCCGGCATCATCGCGTTCTCGAGCCGATCGGCGAGGTCGGTGGCGTAAAACAGCGACATCGTGGTCCGGTCGAAGTTGTGGCCCTCTTTCGCTTCCACGATGCCACGCCGTGTCAGGGCCGAGCGGGCGAGACCGGTCGAGGCCACGGCGAAGCCGTGGCCCTCGAGCCAGCCCTGCAGCAGCTCGAGGTGGGTCGAGCGGCCTACGCCGTCGGCGCCCTCGATCACGATGAGGTGCCCGGGCAGGTTCGCCGCGTCGGATTTGGGGAGGCCGGCGCCGTAGAACCGGGTTTCCATCAGTGGTCCCCGTTGCGGCGCTTGGTCAGGCCCTTGAGGAGCGGCTTCACGAGCTTGCGCACCTCGCGCTGCTGCTCGACGATCGAGCGCGAGCCGTCGATCACCGTCAGTGCGAATTCCGCCGAGACCTTCTCGTATTCCTCCAGCACCTTGCTCTGGAAGATGCGGAAGCTCTGGAACGGGTCGGTGGAAAGGCCGAGGTCCATGCCGGCTTCGTGGTACTTGGGCTGAACCCGGCCGCCGAGGATGCGCGCGACGGACGTGTCGATCTCCACGCGGAAGTACAGCGCGAGGTCGGGCTGGGTCGCGAATTCGTACAGTGAGCGCACCCATTCGGGCGCGCAGCCGCGCACCACGTCGCGCGCGAAGGCGGTGTAGGCCCAGCGGTCGGCGAGCACGATCAGGCCGGCCTGGAGCGGCGGCAGGATCGAGCGTTCGTGCCGGTCCGCGAAGTCGGTGGCGTGGATCAGCGAGAAGGTCGTGGGCGTGAACAGGTTCTTCTTCTTGCCCCGCTTCGTCGTGTCCTTCACCAGCGGACTCGAGTTCCATTCGGTGAAGGAAACGTCGTAGCCCTCCGACAGCAGGAACGTCTGCAGCAGCGAGAGCTGGGTGGACTTGCCCGAGCCGTCGATGCCCTCGACGACGATCAGGCGGCCCGAGAACCCGTGGCTCTCGCGCAGGCTCATGCGTCGGCCTCGGCGCGCACGCCGTCTTGGGCGTGGTGCTCGCTGGTCTTCCCTTCCGTGACGAACACGATGTCGTCGCGATCGCGATTCCGGCGGACGGGCATCAGATCCACGCGTTCAACGTACCTGCCGCGAAGCGGGCCAGCCAGCCGTCTGGTGGCGAACACCGGGGCCGCGAGGCCGCGCGCACCGACGTGGCCTTCGATCGCGTTCCTAGAAGTTGGTCTGCCACGACACGCGAAGGGCGCGGAGCGATTGCGTCTCGCCGGCGGCGTCGCGGTAGCGGTACACGTCCAATCCAGCCCGCAGCACGGTCGCCTGGCTGAAGTGCACGTTGAGCACGGGCGTGACGATCACGGCGCCGTCGCCGTTCACGTTCGTGTTCGGGTCGGTTGCGTCGAGCCGCAACGCCGGCTCCAGGATCTTGATGAGCCGGGTCCCGGCGGGATCCTCCGGCTGCCACCGCCACGACGCGACGATCTGGACCGAGCGAAACGTCACGAACGCCGTGTCCGCGGCGCCGGGGCGCAGGTTGCCCGTGTTGCGGCCGGCGGCCGAGCGCAGCGCCGAGTTCGCGATGTTGTCGCCCGTCGCAAGGTCCGCGATGACGTGCAATCCGGGCCGGAAGTCCCCCCACTCGGCCTCGAGGCCGAACGCGCGAGAACGGTGCGACGAGTCGGGCGCGAAGGCGGGGCACGTGGCGACCGCCGTCGCGCACACCGCGCGGTCGCGGTCGATGACGGCCGCGCCCACGCGCAGCACGGGCCGCGCTTCCTCATCCTGGATCACCGTCGCCGTCGCGCGGACCGCGTACGTCTTGCCGTTGTTCACGTCCACGGCGCTCTCGCCCGAGCCGTTGTAGAGGCCCGCCGTGATCCTCAGCCGGCCCTCGCGCAGGCTCACATCGGCGCTCGCGCCCAGGTCATGCGCGATGTACCCGTTGGCCGTGAGCAGGTCGTTCTGCGTGATCGCCTCGGTCAGGCCGCGGAACCGGCCGCCGCGCTCGATGGAGGGCAGCGTATTCGACGTGATCAGCTCGTATCGGTTGAACGGCTTCTTCTCCTGGCCCACCGTGACGCCCAGCGCGAAGCCTCGGCGCTGCGCCACCACGACCCGCACGAAGGCGTCGCGCATCCGGAGCGCGCCCATCTCGAACGACGGCATCAGCACCGCGTTCACGTTCTCGCCGATCCGGACGTCGGCCTGGATCCGCAGCCGGCGCACCTCGAACGCGCTCGTCACCGTGCCGCTCGGGTTGAACGCGGAGGTGGAATCGCCCGAGACGGTCGAGAACTGCGTCTGCAACCGGCCGGCGACGCGGATGTTGGGGGTCTGGGCGAGGGTCCGGCGCGCCGCGGGGCCCAGGGCCACCACGGCGAGCGGGACGAGGACAAAGGTGCGGTGCACGGGCCGCATCTGGTCATCTCCCTGAAATGGGTCGGTTGTCGAGCACAGAAGACTCCCCCGGGCGAGTAACGGGCAGCCCGGCTGATCGTAACGAACAGGTAACGCACGGCGGGAGTCTCACCGGGGGCGTCGCCGGGCTGCGACGACGATGTCAAGATGTCGTAACACCGCCTAAATAGCGGTTTCAACCGGGGTTAGGGGGCGGGGGAGGACCATGCGGGTCAGCGTCACCGCGCGCGCTCGCGCTCGGCCGCCCGCATCCGGTAGCCGAAGCCGCGCACGGTTTCGATCAGCTCCCCGGCGTCGCCGAGCTTGGAGCGCAGCCGCTGGACGTGCATGTCCACCGTGCGCGTCTGGATGTCGGCCTGCGCTTCCCACACCGACTCCAGCAGCTGCGGCCGGGTCTGCACGCGGCCGCGCCGCTCGGCGAGCAGCAGCAACAGGCGATACTCGATGCGGGTCAGGTCCACCGGCCGCCCATCCGACGTCACCCGGTGCGCCGCCCGGTCGATGGCCAGCGGGCCGATGCGCAGCACGTTGCCGCCTCCGGCGGCGGCCGGCGCGCGCAGGCGCCGCAGCACCGCGCCCACGCGCAGGACCAGCTCCTCGGGGCTGAACGGCTTGGTGAGATAATCGTCGGCGCCGCTCGCCAGGCCCTTGACGCGGTCCGCCGCGTCGCGGCGCGCCGTAAGCAGGATGACGCCCACGTCGCGCGTGTCCTCGCGGCGCCGGAGCTCCTCGAGCACCTCGAAGCCGGAGCGGCCCGGCAGCATGAGGTCGAGCACCACCAGATCGGGTGGCTCGGCCTCCAGAGCCTCCATCGCCGCCGGACCCGTGCCGGCGGTCGTCACCCGATAGCCCGCCTTGGCGAGGTGATAGGCCACGAGCGCGGTGATGTCGCGCTCGTCGTCCACAACCAGGATGCGGCCCTCGCTCACGCGCCGAACCTAGTGGAGCCGGTTTGCGGGCGTCAATCGCCGGGATACATTTCGGCCTCTCCGTATGCCGACCCTCGCCCTGCTCGCCGCCGCCATGCTCGCTCAGGCGCCGCGCGCGGGCGGCCCCCCCATCCCCCCTGAAACCCTCACGATCGTCGTCGCCGCCACGACCGACGTCCACGGCCGCGTGATGAGCTGGGACTACGAGCAGCATCGCGAGGCGCCGCTCGGCCTGGTGCGCGCGGCGACCGTGGTGGACTCGCTCCGGCGCGCGCACCCCGGGCGCGTCGTGCTGGTGGATGCCGGCGACCTGATCCAGGGCAACTCGTTCGCGACCTACTTCGCGCGGGTGCAGCCGCGCGCCGTGCATCCCATCCTCGCGGCGATGAACCGGATGGGCTACGCGGTGGCCGCTCCCGGCAACCACGAGTTCAACTTCGGCCTCGGGGCGATGCAGCGCGCCCTCGGCGCCGCGGCGTTCCCCTACCTGGCCGCGAACGTCGTGGACGCGCGCACCCGCGTGAGCCCGTTCGCGCCGTACGTGCTGCTGGACGTCATGGGCGTGCGGGTCGGGATCGCGGGCGCGATCACGCCCGGCGTGCTGGTGTGGGACGCGCCGTACGTGCGCGGCACGCTCGATTTCCTCGACGTCGCGCAGGCCGTGCCGCCCGTGGTGCGCGAGATGCGTTCACGCGGCGCCGACGTCACGGTGCTCGTCGTGCACGCGGGCCTCGACGGCGAGTCCAGCTACCCGCCGGGTGCCGCGCCGCCCGAGGACAACGTCGCGGCGGCGATCCGGGCGGCGCCGGACCTCGACCTCGCCGTGATCGGCCACACCCACCGCGAAATCACCGACACCACGGTCGGGCGCACCCTGGTCGTGCAGCCGCGCAACTGGGCGCAGTCGGTCGCGGTCGCCGAGCTCCGACTGGTGCGCGATGGCGGCCGGTGGCGCGTCGCCGCCAAACGGGGCCGCGCGATCCCGCTGGCCCGCGTCGCGCCGCACCCGGAGTTCATCGGCGCGCTCACGGGCGCGCACGACTCCGTCGTCGCGTGGGTGCGCCGCCCGCTGGCCCGCGCGACCGCCGCGATGAGCGCGGTGCGCGCGCGGCTCGAGGACACGCCCGTGCTCGACTTCATCAACCGGGTCCAGCTGGAGCGCACCGGCGCGCAGCTCTCGGCGACCGCGGCGTTCAACCTGCGCGGAGGCATCCCCGCCGGCGACGTGACCACCGCCGACGTGACGAGCATCTACCCGTACGAGAACACGCTCAAGGCGATCCGGATCTCGGGCGCCGATCTCAGGGCCTACCTCGAGCGCTCGAGCCGCTTCTACCGCGGCATGGGCGCCACCGGACCGGTCGAGAACGATTCGGTTCCCGGCTACAACTTCGACATGGTCAGCGGCGCCGAGTATGAGTTGGATCTCGCGCAACCGGTGGGCCGCCGGGTGGTGCGGCTGCTCGTGAACGGCCGCGCCGTAGCCGACACCGACAGCTTCACGCTGGCGCTCAACAGCTACCGCCAGCAGGGCGGCGGCGGGTTCGCGATGCTGGCGCGCGCGCCCGTCGTGTACGACCGCGGCGAGAGCATCCGCGACATCCTCATCGACGACGTCGAGCGCCGCCGCGTAATCCGGCCGGAGGACTTCTTCGTGCGTAACTGGAGCATCCGCGGGGTGCGGGCGACCCCATGACCTTGACCAAAGAAGTCCTGCGCCGGCTCCCCAAGGCCGAGCTGCACGTGCACCTGGACGGGAGCGTGCGGCCCGGGACGCTCATCGAGCTGGCGCGCGACCAGAAGGTCGAGCTGCCCTCGACCGACGAGGCGAAGCTCGCCGCCTACATGCACGTGACCGACGCGCGCAACCTGGTGGACTACCTCGCGCGGTTCGACGTGACGCTGAGCGTGCTGCAGACGCCCGAGGCGCTGGAACGCGCGGCCTACGAGCTGATCGAGGACTCGGCGAAGGAGAACGTGCGCTACGTCGAGATCCGCTACTCGCCGATCCTGAACACCCGCAAGGGCATGCCGCTGACCGAGGCGGTGGACGCGCCGCTGCGCGCGCTGGCGAAGGCCGAGCGCGAGTTCGGCGTCAAGGCCGCGCTCATCATCTGCGGCATCCGGAACATGAGCCCCGAGGTGTCGCTGGAGCTGGCCAACCTCACGGTGGCCTACAAGGGGCGCTGAGTCGTGGCGTTCGACCTGGCGGGCGCGGAGTACAACTTCCCGGCCAAGAAGCACAAGGAAGCGTTCTACACGGTGATCGACCACAACATGGCGACCACCGTGCACGCGGGCGAGGCGTACGGCGCGGAGTCCATCGCGCAGGCGATCCACTACTGCCACGCCGACCGCATCGGGCACGGCACGCGGCTGTACGAGAACCCGGACCTCGAAGCCTACGTGTGCGACCGGCGGATCCCGCTCGAGATCTGCATCACCAGCAACCTGCAGACCCACGCCGTGCCGTCGGCGGCCTCGCACCCCGTGCGCCGCTACTTCGACCTCGGCATCGTGGTGTGCCTCAACACCGACAACCGGCTGATGAGCGCCACGACCGTGACCGACGAGCTGTGGCTCGCGCACTCGCAGCTGCGGTTCACGCGAGCGGAGATCGACCGGATGCTGCTGTACGGGTTCGAGAGCGCGTTTCTGCCGCTCCGTGAGAAGACGGAGCTGGTCGAGCGCATCAGGCGGGAGCTGGCCGCCATCCAGTAGCAGCCGGAGGCAATGGGCAATGGGCAATGGGCAATCGTGGACGCACGGCGCCGCCGTGGACGCGGTGCGCGCCGCCATCGGGGCGCGCAAGCCGGAAGCGGCGATCGTGCTCGGCTCGGGGCTCGGGTTCCTCGGAGACCACGTTGCCGACGCGGTGCGCGTGCCGTACGCAAAGATCCCCGGGTTCCCGCAGCCCACGGTGCCCGGCCACGCCGGCGAGCTCATCGTGGGAACGCTCGAGGGCCGCACCGTGATCGCGCAGAGCGGGCGCTTTCACCTCTACGAAGGGTACGAGCCCGCCCTCGCCGCGCTGCCGGTGCGCGTGTTCCATGCGCTGGGCATCACCACCCTCATCCTCACCAACGCCGCCGGCGGCATCCGCCGCACCTTCGCGCCCGGCACGCTGATGCTCCTGTCAGACCACATCAACCTGATGGGCCGCAATCCGCTTGTCGGCCCGCTGATGGAGGGCGACCAGCGCTTCACCGACATGACCGAGCCCTACGATCCCGCGCTGCGCGCCCTGGCCCGCAAGGTCGCCGCGGAGCAGCGCCTGCGTCTCGAGGAAGGCGTGTACGCCGCGGTCCTCGGTCCCTCGTACGAGACCAAGGCGGAGATCCGGATGATCGAACGCCTGGGCGCCGACGCCGTCGGCATGAGCACCGTCCCCGAAGTGATCGCGGCCCGCGCGCGCGGCATGCGCTGCCTGGCCTTCTCGACGATCACCAATCCGGCGGCCGGCCTCGGCGCCACGCCACTGTCGCACCAGGAAGTGCTCGAGGTCGCCAACCGGGTCAAGGACGACCTCGCGCGGCTGGTACGCGGCGTGGTGCGCGGGCTCTGACCGGCCGCGCGTCAGGCGCGCGCGCCCCGCGTCCCAGCTAGCGGCGCCCCCGCTCGGCCAAGCCGTCGAGCCACGCCACGTGCCGCTCGATTCCCTCGCGCAGCCACTTCGTGTTGGCCACCACCTCGCGGGCGAAGTGCCCGCCGAGGTTGGGCCGGCTGCCGTCCGCGTCGGTAAAGCCGTAGTGCTCGGCCAGCTCGTAAGAGCTGGTGATCTCGCCCGTGCGGTCCATGATGCGGGGGTCGGCGGCCAGCGCCGCGATCGCCCGGCCCATGAACAGCGGCGTTTCCGAGTGCAGGAAGGTCGGGTCCTTCTTGCCGCCTTCCCGCCAGTTGGCCTCGGTGAGGCCGAAGTGGTCCAGCATGAACTCCGAGCGCAGGTAGCCGGGCGTGATGGCGATCGCGGCCACGCGGTGCTTGCGCAGCTCCTCCGCCATCATGACCGCGAGCCCCTTCAGCGCGAACTTGACCAGCTGCGCCAGAATGCTGCCGCCGCAGAACAGCAGGTCGAACTCCGTCACCTCGACGATCAGGCCGCGCTTGCGCTCGATCATCAGCGGCGCCGCGTACTTCGCCGTGAGCACGTGGGAGAGCAGCCCCTGGTTGATCGCCAGCGTCGCCTGCGAGAGGTCGGTCTCCCAGAACGTGGTCCAGCCGCCGAGGATCATGTCCTGGCCGGCCACGTCGTTGACCAGCACGTCGAGGCGCCCGTGGTCGCGCTGGACGCGCTCGAACAGCGCCCGCACCTCCGACTCGACGGTGTGATCCACCCGCACCGCGATGCCCGTGCCGCCGGCCGCCGTGACCAGCTCGGCGGTTTCCTCGATGGTTTCGGGCCGGTGGTAGGGCGACGGGTTGCCCCGCACGCTGCGCCCGGTGCAGTACACCACGGCGCCCGCTTCGCCGAGCGCCCGGGCGGCACCGCGCCCCGCGCCGCGCGTCGCCCCGGCGACCACGGCGACCCTGCCTTCCAGCGGCTTCATGACCGGCCTCCTCTCGACAGCACCCACGGGGAATGGCTATACTAAACGGCGGTGTAGTAACTGCCGGCCATTCTAAATCTGCGTTTAGGAACTGTCAAGGGGGCCATGAATCGTGAGTCATGAGTCGTGAGTCCGCGGCCCCGGAAGGTGAGCGACGAGGACGTGTTCGCGGCGGCGCACCGCGCCCTGTCGCGGCTCGCCCCCCATCAGCTGCGGCTGGCCGACATCGCGGGGGAGGCGGGTCTCACGGCCGGGGCGCTGGTGCAGCGGTTCGGGTCGAAGCGGGAGCTGCTGGTGGCGCTCATGGGCGGGGCGACCGATTGGCCAAAGCAGTTCCTGGCCGACCTGCGGCGTAAGCACGCCTCGCCGCTGGCGGCGCTGCGCGCCTGGGGGGACTGCTACGCCCAGATGGGGGAGACGCCGGCCGCGCTGGCCCACAACCTGGCTTGGCTGCAGTACGACCTGACCGAGCCCGAGATGCGCCGCCACCTGGTGCGGCAGGCGACCGTGACGCGCGCGGCCTTCCGGTCGCTGCTCCTGGCCGCGGTCCGTGCCGGAGAGCTCAAGCCCGGCACCGACATCAAGCGGCTCGCCCGTACGGTCGAGGTGACGTTCAGCGGGTCGCTGATGGCGTGGGCGTTCTATCAGGAGGGGTTGCTCAAGGACTTCATGCGCGACGATCTGGACGCCGTGCTGCGACCGTACCTCGCCGGACCGGTCCCGGCGCGGAGGCGGTCCGCGCGGCGCGGCGGCTAGACCGGATCCGGGGAGACGAAGTGGTTGAGCGGGCCATGGCCGCCGCCGAGGTTCGGCGCGTCGCGCAGGGCCCGGTGCACGAAATCCAGGGCCCGCACCACGGACTGCTCGAGGTCGGCGCCCAGCGCGAGCGATGCGGTGATCGCGCTCGACAGCGTGCAGCCGGTGCCGTGGGTGGATCGCGTAATGACGCGCGGATGACCGAACCGCCGCACCCCCGTGCGCGTCACGAGGACGTCCACCACGTCGCCCTCGCCCTGCAGGTGGCCGCCCTTCACAAGGACCGCTGCCGCGCCCCGTGAAACCAGCGCCCGCGCTGCCTGCTCCATCTCGTCGGGCGTCCGGACCGGCGAGCCCACCAGCACTTCGGTTTCGTCGAGGTTCGGCGTCACCAGCGTGGCCATGGGCACGAGTCGCTCGATGATCAGCCGCTCGGCGTCGCGGTCGAGCAGCCGGTCGCCGCTGGTCGAGATCATCACGGGATCGAGGACGTAGAACGGCGGCTTGTGGCGGGCGAGACCCGCCGCCACCGCCTCCACCACCGCGGCCGAGCCCAGCATGCCCGACTTCACGGCCGCCGGCGGCAGGTCCTCGGCGACCGCGTCGAGCTGCTGCGCGACGAGCGCCGCCGAAACCGGTTCCCAGGCCCGCACGCCGTGCGTGTTCTGCGCCGTCACCGCCGTGACGACGCTGGTGCCGAACACGCCGAACTGATGGAAGGTCTTGAGATCGGCCTGAATGCCCGCACCGCCCCCGGAATCGGAGCCGGCGATCGTGAGCGCGACCTTCACCGGCGTGGCGGGGGGGGGGGCTGGCTTGGCGGCTTGGCGTCGGCCGGTGGCGGGAGTCGTCGTACGGCGGCCTTGAGGCGCTGGAACTCGGGGGCGTCGTGCTCGCCGGTCGTAACCAGCGCCTGCGCCGCGGGCGTGGCCGCGATCAGTGCCTGGGTCGCCTCGATGCGGGTGGCGGTCAGCGGGTGCGACAGGAAGAACGACTCGAGCGCGCCGGGCCGGTCGCCTTCGACGCGCTGCAGCGTCTGAAAGAAGTTCACGATCCCCTGCGGGTTGATGCGCGCCGCGGTGGTGAGCGCCACCGCGGTGCGGTCCGACTCCTCCTCCTGCTCGCGGCTGTACCGCGCCAGCACGAGGTTGCCGGTGATAGCCGCGCCGGTGTTGACGACGTCGGCGCCCCGCCGGCCCTCGGTCAGGACCTGGGTGATGCCGATGCCGACCTGCGCGGCCTGTGCCCGCCCGATCTGGCGCGCCGAGTGGCGGTGCTCCACGTGGCCGATCTCGTGGCCGAGGATGCCGGCCAGCTCGTCCATCGCGCCGGCGTGCTCGATCAGGCCGCGCGTCACGTAGACGTACCCGCCGGGCACGGCGAACGCATTGACCACCGCGCTGTTGACGATGCGGAACTGATAGGTCACCTCGCGACGCTGCGAGAACGGCGTGAGCCGCGCAGCGATGCGATCGAGGTCCGTCTGGATGGCCGGATCGCGCACGATCGGCAGCTCGCGGTCGAGCTGCGCGGCGTAGCTCTGGCCGAGCCGGAGCTCCTCCTGCACGCTGATCGCGCAGCCGGCGGCGAAGGCCGCGCACAGGGCGGGGAATGCGTATCTTGCGAGCCGCATATGGGTGTCTCGGGAAGCCGAAACATCGGTAAGCTCATCCGCGGCCTCAAGCGTCGCAAGGCCAGAGAGCGCAAGGGCTGCGTGATCGCCGAGGGGCGACGCCTGGTCGTGGACCTGCTCGCGAGCGGCGCGGAGGTCCACGGACTGCTCGTGGCCGACGATGTGGCGGTCACGGCGGCCGCCGGCGTGCTCGCGGACGCGGGCGCGCGCGGCATTCCGGTCGAGATCGTAGCGCGGCGCGACTTCGACGCGATGGCCGAAACCGAAACCCCCAGCGGCGTGCTGGCCGCCGTGTCGTGGGCGCCGCGCGAGCTCGACGCGTTGCCGCCGCCGCCCGCGCGCGCGGTCGCGCTGGTGCTCGACGGCGTGCAGGATCCGGGCAACGTCGGCACGATGCTGCGCACTGCGCACGCCCTCGGCGCGTGGTGCACGGTGGCGCTCGACGGAACGGCCGACGTGCGGTCCCCGAAGGTCGTGCGCGGCGCGATGGGCGCCCACTTCCGCCACCCGGTTGCCGAAGCCGCCTTCGGCGACTTCGTGGCCTTCGCGGCGCAGCGCCGCCTCGCGCTGTGTCTCGCGGTGCAGGACGGCGCGCCGCTGGCCGAGGCGCGGCTCGCCGAGCCCCGCCTCGCGCTGGTCGTAGGCAGCGAGGGGCGCGGCGTGCGGGAGGCGTGGAAGGCCCACGCGCCGCAGCGCGTGACGATCCCGATGCGCAAAGACGCCGAATCGCTGAACGCGGCGGTGGCGGCCGGGATCCTCCTCTACGAGCTGACCCGTGATCGCGTCTGAGCTGGTCGCCGCCGGCGCGGCGGGCGCGTACGGCGCGCTGCTGGGAAGCTTCCTCAACGTCTGCGTCTACCGCCTGCCGCGCGACGAATCGGTGGTGCGGCCGCGCTCGCGCTGCCCCGCCTGCGGCGCGACCATCGCGTGGTACGACAACGTGCCGGTGCTGTCGTGGCTGATCCTCCGCGGCCGGTGCCGCCGCTGCGCCGCGCCGATCAGCGTCCAGTACCCGCTGGTCGAGGCGATGGTCGCCGCGATCTGGGCGCTCTCCGTCGGGGGCTATGGCCTCACTGCCCAGGCGATGATCGCCGCGACGTTCGCGACGCTGCTGCTCGGCATCCTGCTCACCGACGCGCGCCACATGATCATCCCCGACGAGTTCTCGCTCGGCGGGCTGAGCCTCGGGCTCGGCTTCTCGCTGCTGCGGGGCGGTCTGTCGCCCCTGGACGCGGCGATCGGCGCCGCGCTCGGCTACGGGCTGCTGTGGCTCGCCGGCACGGCCGGCACCTGGTGGGCGGGGCGCGAGGCGATGGGCGGCGGCGACCTCAAGATGATGGCGATGGTCGGTGCGTTCCTCGGCTGGCGCGGCGTGCTCCTCACCGTGTTCCTCGGCGCGCTGGCCGGCACGGCCGTGTTCCTCCCGGCGCTGCTCCGGCGCGAGCGGCACAAGGAAGTCCCGTTCGGCGTGTTCCTCGCCGTCGGCGCGATGGCCGCGCTGCTGGTCGGCGACCGCCTGATCGCGTGGTACGCGGCGACGGTGTGGCCCAGATGAACAGCGAGTGGCGAGTGGCGAGTGGCGAATGGCGAGTCGGCGGCGCGCCGCGTGGCCACTCGCTACTCGCCACTCGCTACTCGCCGCTGCCGTCTGAAACAGCGGGCCCGTCCCCGGAGTAGGTTCCAGTCATGACCGATCTGTTCATCGACACCGGCGACCCGCTCGAGCGCTTCGGCTACGACCTCAACGCCGCCGCGCGGCGTGGCGACCTGCAACCGGTCCGGAGCCGCGACGCCGAAATCGCGCGGATGGTCGCGATCCTGCTGCGCTCCACCAAGCGCAACCCGGCCCTGGTGGGCGCCGCGGGCGTCGGGAAGACGGTGCTGGCCGAAGGGCTGGCGCAGCGCATCGTTGCAGGCGACGTGCCCGCGGCGCTGCGCGACGCGCGGATCGTGTCGCTCGACCACATGGCGCTGCTGGCGGGCACCGTCTTCCGCGGCCAGTACGAGGAGCGCGTCAAGCGCCTGGTGAACGCCGTGACCGCCGACCCCGACGTGATCCTGTTCATCGACGAGATGCACAACCTCATCGGTCAGGGCACCGCCGTCGGGGTCGCGATGGACGCGGCCAACATGCTGAAGCCGGCCCTGGTGCGCGAAGACATGCGCGTGATCGGCGCCACCACACAGGGCGAATACGAGCGCTGGATCCGCGCCGACCCCGCGCTGGAGCGGCGGTTCCAGCCCGTCATGGTGAACGAGCTGACGACCGAGCAGGTGCTCGACGTGCTGCGGGCGCGGCGGCCGCGGCTCGAGCACCACCACGCCGTGGCGATCCACGACGACGCGCTCCAGGCCGCGCTCGTCCTCACCGACAAGTTCGTCACCGACCGCGCCCAGCCCGACAAGGCGATCGACGTGCTCGACGAGGCATGCGCCCACGCCCAGGCCACGGCGAAGCTGCCGGCCGAGCTGGAGCAGATCGTCAAGGAGCGCCGCCGCGTGGACACGGCGATCCGCCGGCGCCTCGCGCGCGGCGAGAAGGTGGAGCCCGGCGCGCGCCACGACGGCGCGGACGCGGGCCCGCTCGACGTGTGGCAGCAGGAGATCTGGCCGGCGCTCGAGCGGCTGGGGCAGGAGATCGACCGGATCTTCGGACGCCCGGAAGACCGGGAGGCGGGCACGGCCGCACAGCCGCACGGCCGCACGGAAGACACCGCGGGGCCGAACCCGCCGGCCCGCGCCGAGACGCTGCTCGAGCGCCGCGACCGCCTCGACCGGGAGATGCGGCGCGGCCTCGAGCAGCTCGGCGTCGTCGTCACGGGCGCGGACGTGGCCCGCGCGGTCGGCGCCGCCACGGGGAAGCGGATCGAGTGGGCGGGGTGAGGCGGGGGACAGGGGCACGGGGGCACAGGGGCACGGAGGGCGAGCGCCCTGTCCGTGCCCCCGTGCCCCTGTGCCGCTGTGCCCCGCTTCTTGCGCTCCTGCTCTGCGCTCCGCACCAACTCGACGCACAGACGGACGAATCGCTGCAGCGCCTCACCCGCGACGTCGTGCCGCAGGTCGAGCGCGCGGTGGGGCTGTCGTTCCGCCGGCCGCCGGCCGTCGCGGTGCGAACTCGCGAGCAGCTGCGCCGCTACCTCGATCGCAAGATGGCCGAGCAGTACCCGGCGGCCGAGCTGGCAGCGGTCGAGCGCGCGTACCGGGCCTTCGGTCTCGTGCACGACACGGTCCGGCTCGGCGCGTTGATGCTCGACCTGCTGGGCGAGCAGGTCGCGGGTTTCTACGACCCGGACTCGAGCACGTTGTTCGTGGTGCGGGGCGCCGATCCCGCGATGCTGCGCCTGGTGCTGGCGCACGAGCTGGTCCACGCCCTCCAGGACCAGTACATGCCGCTCGCGCCGATCCTGAAGCAGCGGCGCCAGAACGACCGCGCCATGGCCGGCCAGGCCGTCGCGGAGGGGCAGGCGACGCTGGCCTCGCTGCTCGCGCTCCAGCCGGGGCTCGACCTCGAGGGCCTGGGCACGCTGTGGGACCAGATGCGCGACGGCATCCGCTCGGCCCAGGGCGGCATGCCGGTGTTCGCGACCGCGCCGCGCATCATTCAGGAAGGCCTGCTGTTCCCGTACGTCGCCGGCGCGGACTTCATGCGTGTCTACGAGCTTCGTCGCTCGCGCGCGGGCGAGATGCCCTACGGCGACCGGTTGCCCGTCTCCACCGAGCAGATCCTGCATCCCTCCCGGTATTTCGCCGGCGAGCGTCCGGTGCGCGTGACGATCGGTGCGTCGCCCGGCGACACCACCGTCTACGAGGACGACTTCGGCGAGTTTGAGACGCGCATCACGCTCGAGACCTGGGGCGCCTCGGAGCCTGACGCGGTCGCGGCCGCGGCGGGCTGGAACGGCGACCGCTACCGGGTGCTCGGCATGGGCGGGACCGCGATCATCTGGGCCACGGCGTGGGACACGGTAGAGGACGCCGCCCAGTTCGAGCGGCTGGCGCGCCGGGTGTGGGCCGGCCGGGCACGCGCGGGCGCGCGCCGGCAGGTGGACGTGCTCGAGGTCGGCGGCGTGAAGGTGGTGCGCCTGGTGGATGCGCCGACGGCTTGGCGCGGCTGGCGGCGATTGCCGGCGGTGCGGGTCGTGAGAGGCAGCCGGTAGGACCTCTTACTCGCTACTCGCCACTCGCTACTCGCTATCGCAGCATCCGCATCAGCGCATAGATGAGCAGTCCCACCAGCCCGCCCACCAGCGTCCCGTTGATCCGCACGTACTGCAGGTCGCGCCCGACCGCCAGCTCGAACCGTTGCGACGTGGCCTCCGGATCCCACCCCGCCACGGTGTCGGCGATGAGATCGCCGATCTCGCCGCGGTACCGGTCGACGACGGTGGCGGCGAGGTCCACGAGCATGTCGTCCAGCTCGGCGAGCAGCGCCTCGTTGCCGAGCACGGAGGTGCCGAACGCGGCGACGCCGCTTTCCAGCGGCCCGGTGCCCCCCCCCTCCCCCTCGGTCCGCGTGCCGTAGGCGACGATCGCGGTGCGCGTCGTTTCCCACAGGCTGCCGGACAGCTCGGCCATCGCCGGATCCTTGAGGAATTCCTCCTTCAACGCTTCGGCTTTCGCGATCATCTCGGGCGACGTCTGGAGCCGTTCCACGAAGTCGCCGATCGCGGTGTCGAACGCCTTGCGGATCGGATGATAAGGGTCCGTCCCGATGCGCTGGAGCAGCCGCTCGATGGCGCCCAGGATGCGCTTGTAGATCTTGTCGTCCACGATGCCGGGGACCCACCAGGGCGACTCGGCGCGAACCTGCTGGTGGATCAGCTGGGCATTGTCCCGGATGGCCTCCGCGGCGAGACGCACCGCCGTGCTCAACAGCTCCTGCCGGCGGTCGCCGGCGAGGATGACGCCGAAGGTCTTGCCGAGCGCGGGCGCGAGACGCGTCGCGCGCACCCGATCGTTGACGAGCTGCCGAACCAGCCCGCGCACCTCGTTGTCCGGCAAGGTCTCCAGCGTCTTCGCCAGGCCGCCGGCCATCTGCCTGGCGATCTGCCGGGCGTTCTCGGGCTGGCTGAGCCAGCGGGCCGCGCGTTCGGCGGGCCGGGCGGCTGTCAGGTTCGTGGCGATTACCGTCCGCGACAGGAAATGATTCTGCACGAAGTTGCCGAGCACCCGCCCGATGCGGTCCTTTCGCCTCGCGAGGATCGCCGTGTGCGGGATCGGGATCCCGAGCGGGTGGCGGAACAGCGCGGTCACCGCGAACCAGTCGGCCAGGCCGCCCACCAGCGACGCCTCGGAGGCCGCGCGGACCCAGCCCAGCCACGGGTAGCGCCCCTCCAGCGCCAGCGTTGCCGCGAACACCGCGCCGGCCGCGCCGAGCAGCGCAGTGGCGCGCCGCTTCATTGCGTTGAGCTGGGCCAGGCGCGTGGCGTCGTCGGGGCGCGACCAGTCCGGCGTCGCCGGCGTGTCGCGGGTCGGCAGCGCGGGGGCGGGGGGCGATTGCGAGGCGGGCTCGTCGGGCACGGGCACCGGTTGATTTAAGTTGGGGTCGGTTGGTAACTTACAAGGCTAATGTTCGAGGAGCTTTCGGAAAAGCTCTCCGCCGCGCTGGGCCGGCTGCGCGGGCGCGGGGTGCTGACCGAGGACGCCATTCGCGAGGGGATGGAACCCCTGCGCCTGGCCCTCCTCGAAGCGGACGTCGGCTTCGACGTGGCGCGCGCGTTCACGGACCGCGTCACCGAGAAGGCGGTGGGGCTGCCGGCGCTGCGGACGGTCGCGCCGGGCCAGCAGCTGGTGAAGATCGTGCACGACGAGCTGGTGCAGCTGCTCGGCGAGCGGCAGGTGCCGATCCGCCACGCCAGCGTGCCGCCGACGGTGGTGTTCCTGGTCGGCCTGCAGGGCTCGGGCAAGACGACGACCGCGGCCAAGCTGGCCAGGCGGCTGACGCTGGAGCAGAAGGCGGCGTTCCTGGTGGCGGCCGACGTGTACCGCCCCGCCGCCGTCGACCAGCTGGTCGAGCTGGCGGGCCGGGTGAAGGTCGGCTGCCACGCGGAGAAGGACTCGACGGATGTCGTCGGCATCGTGCGGCGCGGCCTCGAGGCGGCGAACAAGGCGCGCGCGCGGACGGTCCTGGTGGACACTGCCGGCCGGCTCGCGATCGACGAGGCGATGATGGACGAGCTCCGGCGGCTGAAAGACGCGGTGCCGCCGCACGAGGTGCTCCTCATCGCCGACGGGATGACGGGCCAGGACGCGGTCCGCATCGCGAAAGGGTTCCACGATGCCGTCGGCCTGACGGGCGTGGTGCTGACGAAGATGGACGGCGACGCGCGCGGTGGCGCCGCGCTGTCGATCTACTGGACGACGCGGGCGCCGATCAAGTACATCGGAGTCGGCGAGGGGCTCGAGGCGATCGAGCCGTTCCGTCCCGACCGCGTAGCGAGCCGGATGCTCCAGATGGGCGACGTGCTGACGCTGGTCGAGAAGGCCGAGGAATCGCTCGACCGGGCGCAGGCGGAGAAGCTGGCGCGGAAGGCGATGGGCAAGAAGGGCATGGATCTCGAGGACTTCCTCGCGGCCATGCGCGAGATGCAGAAGCTGGGCCCGCTGGAATCGCTGGTGGGCATGCTGCCCGGGGTCAACCGCGAGATGATGAAGGCGGTGAAGCAGGCGGACCCGAAGCGGCTGAAGCACGTCGAGGCGATCGTGCTCTCGATGACGCCGGCCGAGCGGAAGGACCCGGCGATCCTGAATGGGTCCCGCCGGGCGCGGATCGCGAAGGGCTCGGGGCGGACGGTGCAGGAGGTCAACCGCCTGCTCCAGCAGTTCAAGGAGATGGGGAAGTTCATGAAGGGGATGGGTGGGATGAAGGGCATGAAGGGGATGAAGGGAGCGATGTGAGATGTCGGTGAAGATTCGCTTGAAGCGCGTGGGCCGGAAGGCCCAGCCCAGCTACCGGATCGTGGTGACGGATTCGCGCGCGCCGCGCGACGGCGCCTTCGTGGAGCAGCTGGGCCATTACTGGCCGCGGGCGAAGGAGAAGCAGTTCGACGTGGACGTCGCGCAGGTCCGGAAGTGGCTGGAGCGGGGCGCGACGCCGTCGGAGACGGTGGCGTCGCTGCTCAAGCGGGCCGGCTGCTTCCAGGTCGACCTGCCCAAACCCCCCGTCTCGGCCTAACAACCCGATGGAGGGGCCGACGCATTTGGCGGTCGGCCTGCTGAAGAAGCCGCACGGGGTGAAGGGCGACGTGCTCGTCTTTCCCCTGACCGACGCTCCGGCGGACATCTTCCAGCCGGGACGCATCCTCGCGGTGCTGGACCGGCAGGGCCGGCCGACGGGTGAGACGCTGACGGTGGCGCGGGGCCGCGCGTATCAGCGCGCGTGGCTGCTGCACTTCGAGGGCGTGGACGACCGCCCCGGCCTCGGCGCGATGCGGGAGCGGTACCTCGGCATCACGGTCGGCGAGGCGCGGCCGCTGGCGGAGGGCGAGTTCTACCTCCACGAGCTGATCGGGCTGGCGGTGCAGCTGAAGGACAAGACCCCGGTGGGCGTGGTGCGGGAGGTGTACGAGGCGCCGCAGGGCTGGCTGCTCGCGGTCCGCGCCGACGGCGAAAGCGGCAAGGAGCACCTGGTGCCGTTCGCGGCCGGCGTGGTCCGGCGGGTCGATCGGGCCGCGCGGCTGGTGGTGATCACCCCGCCGGACGGCCTCCTGGAGTTGTAGGGTGCTGGACGTCACGGTGGTCACGCTGTTCCCGGAGTACTTCGCGGCGCCGCTCATGACCAGCATTCCCGGTCGGGCGGCGGCGAAGGGGCTGGTGCGCTACCGGGTGGTCGATCTGCGCGCGCACACGCACGACCGGCACCAGACGGCCGACGACGTGCCGTACGGCGGCGGTGCGGGCATGGTGCTGAAGCCCGAGCCGTTCTTCGAAGCGATGGACGCCCTGAAGCCGGCGCCGCCGGTGGTGCTGCTCTCGGCGCGCGGCCGGCGGTTCGAGCACCGGGACGCGGTCCGCTACAGCGTCGGGGCGTCGCTCACGCTGCTGTGCGGGCATTACAAGGACGTGGACCAGCGGGTCGCCGATCACCTGGCCACGGAAGAGCTGTCGATCGGCGATTTCGTGCTGTCGGGCGGCGAGCCGGCCGCGCTGTGCGTGATTGACGCGGTGGTGCGCCTGCTGCCCGGCGCGCTGGGCGATCACGAGTCGGCCGCCGGCGACTCGCACTACGATGGGCTCCTGGCGCCGCCGAGCTATACGCGGCCCGCGGAGTACCGGGGCCACACGGTGCCCGACGTGCTGCTTTCGGGCGACCACGCGAAGATCGCGGCGTGGCGGCAGGCCGAGGCGGAACGACTGACGAGGGAACGCCGGAGCGACCTGTGGGCGCGCTGGCAGGGACACGCGGAGGAGTGAGGTATGCAGAAGCTGGCTGACGTACAGCGCGAGCGCCTGCGCACGGACCTGCCGGGGTTCCGCCCCGGCGACACGGTGCGCGTGATGGTCCGGGTGCGCGAGGGCGACAAGGAGCGGCTCCAGGCGTTCGAGGGAATCTGCATCGGCCGCCGCGGCGCGGGGATCAGCGAGACGTTCACGGTGCGGAAGATCTCCGCCGGTGTCGGCGTCGAGCGCATCTTCCCGGTGCACTCGCCGAACATCTCGCAGGTCGAGGTGGTGCGGCGCGGCAAGGTGCGGCGCGCCAAGCTCTACTATCTGCGCCGGCTCACCGGCAAGGCGACGCGGATCAAGGAGAAGAAGGAGGAGTAGCGGTTTGCTCGACCTCGCGGTCGAGCGCGGCTGCTTCGCGCGTGGGTGCCGCCACGTGGCCGGCGTAGACGAGGTCGGCCGGGGTCCGCTGGCCGGGCCCGTCGTGGCCGCGGTGGTGGTGATCGATCCCGACAGTCCGCTCATCGAAGGCGTCAACGACTCCAAGCAGCTGACCGGCCGCCGCCGCGACGAACTCGCGGCGGCGATCGTTTCGGCCCTCGCCTACGCGGTGGGGGCGGCGAGCACTCGCGAGATCGACCGACTCAACATCCGGCGCGCCACGGCGCTCGCGATGCGCCGCGCCCTCGCGCGGCTCGAGCGACGCGGTGTCTCGGCCGACGAGGTGCTGGTGGACGGCCTGCCGGTGCCGGAGCTGGGCCGGGTGCACCAGGCGATGGTGGACGGCGACGCCGCGTGCTACGCCATCGCGTGCGCCAGCATCGTGGCCAAGACGGTGCGCGACCGGTTGATGACGCGCCTGGCGGCGCGCTACCCGGCCTACGGCTGGGACGAGAACGCGGGCTACGCCACCAGGGCGCACCGCGCGGCGATCGCGAGGGAAGGCATCACGCCGCACCACCGGATGAGCTTCACGCCGGTGGTGCAGCGGGAGTTGGAGCTGGAATAGATGGCGAATGGCGAATGGCGACTAGCGAATGAAGCTGATGCCACTCGCTACTCGCTACTCGCTATTTGCCGAAAACCTGCACCCCCCAGTAACACGGATTCGCCGTACAGTTCGCCATCATGATGACGAGGCGGTACTGACCGGTGGCCGGGGCGCGGAAATGGAGGACCGGATGGTCGTCCAACGCCATGTCTTCCGCGATCATCGAGCCATCGGGGCCGAAGATCCTGAGGTCCACGTCGCGGCAGTCCTGATCGCACACGCCGACGATGGCATACTCCATCCCGGCGTTGAGCGCGACCGGCGTGCCCATGTCCCCGTCGTCGTTGAGCGAGCCCGTAATCGCCTGCGCCATCGGGTTGAATCCATTGGCGCGCAGCGTGTTGCTGTGCGTGGCGAGCTGGCCGTTGACCACCTGCTGCCAGCTGTTCTGCGCCTCGGCGGGCAGCGCGAGGAGGCTCGCCCCGACGAGGGCGAACACCGTGGACCCGAATACGGCTCTCATGTGGTGTGCTCCGGTGAGGGTGGCGGCACCGTCGCCGCTGGAACTGCGAAGGTGGGCAAGCGCCGTGCCGGGCGCAAGACCGGGGCGCCCGGGTGCAGGGGCGCGAAACGCGCGGCTTGTGCAACTCGTTGCGGTGCCTGATTTTTCATCGCCTCGACCGGGTAGCTCAGCTGGCAGAGCAGCGGACTTTTAATCCGCAGGTCGTGGGTTCGATGCCCACCCCGGTCATGTGACCCCGAACACGCAACGACCCTGCGCGAGGACGCCGCTGTCCTCGCCACTGGAAACCCGCGGCCTGCCTTCGGCCCGGAAGGAGGCCTGTCCATGAGCGACCAAGCCCCGCAGAACTACGGGAACCACGCTCGCTACGTCCCGCTCTTCCACTTCGTGCTGGCGGGCGTGCTGTTGCTCAATCTCGCCTGGACGATCCGGCACGTCATCAAGCTGCAGACGCCCCAGCGCTGGGTGGAGCTGTTGCTGGCGATCGCGTTGCTGATCGTCTTCTGGTACATGCGCGGATTCACCACGACGGTGCAGGACCGCGTCATTCGGCTCGAAGAGGTGTTGCGCTACCAACGCGTCCTCCCGCCGGACTTGCAGGGCCGTACCGGCGAGCTCAAGCTCCAGCAGATCGTCGCGCTCCGGTTCGCAAGCGACGCCGAGCTTCCCGCGCTGGCCCGGCGCGCGCTCGACGAACGCCTCGAAGGGAAAGCCATCAAACAGGCCGTCAAGGACTGGCGCGCCGACCACCTGAGAGCCTAGCATGGAGCCTCCCATGACGGCACGCGCCCCGGCCCCGGCCCCCAGTTCCGCCCACCCTCAGCCCGCGAGCGCCCGCGTGCCGAAGATCTGGATCGACGGCCAGTACTACGACAAGGACGAGGCGAAGGTCAGCGTCTTCGACCACGGCCTCCTGTACGGCGACGGCGTGTTCGAGGGCATCCGGGCCTACGGCGGCAAGGTGTTCCGCCTGGCCCAGCACGTGGACCGACTGTACGCCTCGGCGCAGGCGATCCTGCTCGTGATCCCCATGGACCGGGACGAGATGTGCCGGGTGGTCGAGGACTGCGTGCGGGTCAACGGGCTGTCGGACGCCTACATCCGCCTGGTCGTCACCCGCGGCTTCGGCGACCTCGGCCTGGACCCGCGCAACTGCCCCAAGCCGACCGTGTTCTGCATCGCGGACGCGATCCAGCTGTGGCCGGCCGAGAAGTACACGCAGGGTCTGACGATGATGACGGTCCCCACCCCCGTGAACCCGCCGCACAACCTGTCGCCGCAGATCAAGTCGCTGAACTACCTCGCCCACATCATGGCCAAGGTCGAGGCCATCCACGGCGGCGCCGATGAAGCGCTGATGCTGCACACCGACGGGACCGTCGCCGAGGGGTCGGGCCAGAACGTGTTCGCCGTGAGCGGCCGCACCCTGCGTACTCCTCCGCAGCATGCGGGCATCCTGCGCGGCGTGACCCGCGGCGCCGTGGTGGAAGTGGCCCGCGCGGCCGGGTACGAGGTGGTCGAAGGGGTGCTGAACCGGTACGACCTGTACACGGCGACCGAGGCCTTCCTCACGGGCACGGCCGCAGAGATCGTCGGTGTCGTAAAAATCGACGGTCGCCCTATCGGCGGCGGCAAAGTGGGTCAGGTCACCCTGGACCTCACAAAGCGCTTTCGCGACCTCGCGAGGCGCGGCGGGTGAGCCGGCTCACATATCGAAACGCCTCATAAGTAGTTGTCAATCAGTCAGTTGAATGAATCGGCAGTAGTGCTTGCCAGACTGGCCGACCACGAATCGTTGACCAGATTCCGTGGCGGCCTCGATATTGCCCGCCATTATGCGCGTGACTCGAGCCCGTAAGTCGCTGCGATTCATCATGGTGGCCGCTGCCGCGGCGACCGGCGCCTGCTCGTTCGGGCGCCCCGCGGCGGTGGCGCCGTCCAGCCGTCCGGCGGACCGCCCGGCCCCGGAGGTCGCGGCCGAGCCGCCCATAGCGACGGCGCCCGCGCCAGCGCCGGGGGCCTGTTGCCAGGCTGACACCACCCCGACACCGACCCCCCCGACCCCGACCCCGACCCCGACCCCGGCGCCGGCCGAGCCGGCGCCCGTCCGGCCCCGCAGCCCCGCCGACCGCGTTCCCGACTCGCTGAGCGCCGAAGAGGCGTTCCTCGACTCGCTCAGGACGCTGCGGCCGGATTCGTCCGCACCGGCTCGCACGGCGGTGGCTCGCGAGGAGGTGCGGCAGGAAGCGGCCGAGCTGCTGGGCCGGCCTCAGGGCGCGGCAGCCGCGGCGACGTGGGACATCGACGTGACGACCTACGCGGCGCACGATCGGGTCCAGTACTACATGGACTATTTCACCGGCCGCGCGCGGTGGCACTTCGAGCGCTACCTTGAGCGCGCCGGCCGGTACGACTCGATGATTCGGACCCGGCTGCTGGCCGCCGGCCTGCCGCAGGACCTGATCTACCTCGCAATGATCGAGAGCGGGTTCAACCAGACCGTGCGCAGCCGCGCCGGCGCGGTCGGGATCTGGCAGTTCATCCCGGCCACGGGGCGCCGCTACGGCCTCACCGTGGATTCCTGGGTGGATGATCGCCGCGATCCGTTCCTGGCGACCGACGCGGCGATCCGGTTCCTCAGCGAGCTCAACAACCGGTTCGGCTCGCTGTACCTGGCCGCGGCGGCCTACAACAGCGGCCCGGGCAGGATCCAGCGCGGGCTCCAGCGCCACGACTTCGGCGCGCTGAACGGCGACGCGCAGTTCTTCGCGCTGGCCGATGGCACGTTCCTGCGGCGCGAAACGCGCGACTACGTGCCGAAGCTGATCGCGGCGGCGCTGCTCGCGAAGGAGCCGGGACGCTACGGATTCGCGAACCTCGATCGCTGGACGCCGCTGCGCTACGACTCGGCCGAAGTGCGGTTCGCCGTGAGCCTGGATGTCCTGGCGCGGGTGGCGGACACCGAGCGCGACCACATTGAGGAGATGAACCCGCGGTTCTTCCGCGGCGTGACGCCGCCGGACCGGCGAGTCTGGGCGCGCGTGCCGCCGGGGACCGCCGACAGCGTGGCGGCCCGACTCGAGCGCCTGCCGGCGCGCGATCGCGTCACGGTGCTGGTCCACTCGGTGGTCCGCGGGGAGACGCTGGGGCGCATCGCGCAACGGTACCGTGTGACGATCGCCGAGATTCGCGCCGCGAACCGCAACCTCGGCCAGTACCTGCGGGTGGGGGAGCGGCTCGTGATCCCGGGTGCGGTGATGTCGGCCGGGGGGGGGGCCGCCACCGGCCCGCGGGCCGAGGCCGAGCCGCCGGTGCGCGCCGTGAGCACGATCCGTTCGCGCGCGCGCGCGACGACCGTGCGCTCGACCTCGCGTCCGGCGGCAGCGCCGGCCCGGGCGGGCGCGAGCGCGCCGGTGTCGCCGCGAGGCACCGTCGCCCGCGTGCGCCGCGTGCACATCGTTCAGCGGGGCGAGACCCTGTGGGGGATTTCGCAGAGCTTCAACGTGTCGCTGGATCACCTGCTGCAGCTGAACGGGCTCTCGACGCGCAGCCGGATCCAGCCGGGACAAGCCATCAGGATTCCGGTGAACTGACCTTCCATTCGCCGGTCAGGCCGCCGGACTTCTCGACGAGGTGCAGGCCGCCGATCTCCATTGCGGGATCGGCGGCTTTGCACATGTCGTAGACGGTCAGCAGCGCCACGGCGCCGGCCGTGAGCGCCTCCATTTCGACGCCGGTCTTCGCTTCCACCTTCGCCTCCGAGGTGACCCGCACCCCCGGCAGCCTGGCGTCGAGCCTGCAGGAGACGCTGACCTTCTCGAGCGGCAGCGGGTGGCACAACGGTATCAGCTCGGCGGTCCGCTTCGCGGCCGCGATGCCCGCGATCTCGGCGAGGCGCAGCACGTCGCCCTTGGCGATCCGATTCGCCTTGACCAGCGCGAAGCACTCGCGGCTCATCCGGATCCAGCCCGCCGCGCTCGCCCGGCGGCGCGTGACCGGCTTGGCGCCGACGTCCACCATCCGGGCGTGCCCTTCCGCGTCCACGTGCGACAGGCGCTTCTTGGGCATCAGCCGCGCGCCTCGGCGAGGCGCCGCAACAGCCCCGCCACCACCAGCTGCGGGTTCACGTTGCCCTGCGCCAGCTGGCGCGCGCGCTCCAGCTCGCGCACCTGGGCGAGCAGCCGCGAGGCCGGCTCGTCGCCGGCGCCACCCGTCCCCCCGACGCGCAGCTGGGCGGCCAGCTCGTCGCGGAGCGTCTCGGCGGCCAGGTCGAGCGTGTCGGTGAAGGCGGCGCGCGCGCCGAACGGCTTGATGCCGAGCGCGTAGCGCCAGCGTGCGGCGGAGCCGCTCGCCGCCGCGGCCAGCAACCCGTCGGCCAGCGCGCGCGAAGCGGCGGGAGCCCCCGCCGCGAGCGCGGCGCCGATCGAGCCCCCGGCGAGCTCGGCGCGGCGTCCGGCCTCCGCTTCGCCCAAGGGCGGGTCCGGGACCTCCCGCAGGAATCGCGCGATGTCGGCCGGGCTCAGCCGTCCCGCGCGCAGGTGCACGAGACGCGAGCGGATCGTCGGCAGCAGCGCCGCCGGCTCGGCCGTGGTGAGCACAAAGAACGTGTCCGGCGGCGGCTCCTCGAGCACCTTGAGCATCGCGTTCGCCGCTTCGGGGCTCGAGGCCTGCGGCACCAGGCGATCGGCCTCGCCCACCACGAACGCCTTCACGTTGCCCATCGCGGGGCGCATCTGGGCGCGGCGGTGCAGCGCACGCACCAGCGGCAGGTACAACCCCGTCAGCCCCTCGGGCGGCCGGTACAGCGGCGATTCCCGCCGCGCCGCGATCGCGGTCGCGAGCGACTCCTCGGCTTCCTCGACCTGTTTCGCCTCGTCGCCCTTGGGCCGAGCGATGGGGAAGAACCAGTGGATGTCGGGGTGGCTGAGCTGGAGCGCGAGCTTGCAGGGATGGCAGGCGTCGCAGGGGGTGCCGGGGCCTCGTTCACAGACGAGCCCCTGGGCGATCCACAGCGCCAGCCGCTGCTTGCCGACGCCCGCCGGACCCTCGAGCACCAGGGTGGGAGGCAGTCGGCCGGCGCGCATCGTGGTGGTGAGGCGCGAGCGCAGCTCCTCGTGGCCGTACACCCCATGGAGACTCACGCGGTGAAGCTAGAGGCGGGGCATGTCCGGGGCCAGGTGCCGGCGGCCCCGATTCACGCTGCGGGCTTGAACGCCCGGATCTTGGCGGAGACGATGGCCTTCGAGGCCTCGCGCAGCCACGGCTCGCCGCCGAACACCGCCGCATCGCCGTAGCTCTTGCGCTCGATCACGGTCACGGCCTCGAACCCCGCGTCCGCGAGCTCGCCGAGATAGTCGGCGAGCATCGACGCGCCCGCGACGCACCCCACGTACGCCTCGAGCGACGTGCGGATCTCGTCCGGGAGCGCGCGCTCGAGCACCAGGTCGCTGACGACCAGCCGGCCGCCGGGCTTGAGCACGCGGAACGCCTCCCGGAACACGCGCGGCTTGTCGGTGGAGAGGTTGATGACGCAGTTGGAGATGATCGCGTCCACGGACGCGTCGGCCACGGGCAGGCGCTCGATCTCGCCGAACCGGAACTCCACGTTGACGACACCGGCCCGCGAGGTGTTGCCCCGCGCTTTCTCGACCATCGCCGGGGTCATGTCCACACCGAGCACGCGGCCGGTGGGGCCGACCTCGCGCGCGGCGAGGAAGGCGTCCATCCCAGCGCCCGAGCCGAGGTCGAGCACGACCTCGCCCGGCCGCAGCGCCGCGTGCTGCAGCGGGTTGCCGCAGCCGAGGCCGAGATTGGCGCCGTCGGGCAGGGCGGCGAGCTGCTCCCTGGTGTAGCCGACTTCGCTGGAGACCGCGGCCGCGGAGGTCGCGCAGCCGCACCCGCAGCCCTTCACCTCGCCGGTGGCGATCTTGCCGTACTTCTCGCGCACCGCGGTGCGCAGGTCGGGAGGGGGGTAGGGGGAAGTCATGCGCGGCCTCCGTTCAGGGCCTGGAGGTTCAGCAGCCGCAGGATTCGCAGTTGCACGTCGGGTCGCTGCAGGGCGCCTCGCTGCAACAGAGAACGGTGGGATCGGTCTTCATCATGGTCTCCTGCCCCTGTGGGGCGCTGAGGTTATCGTACATCGTCATTATACGATTAACCCCGGCTACCGTCAAGGGGGGTCCAGCTCGAGGGTCTCGAAGCCCTCGTCGGTGCGGCGGGAGCCGGCTCGCCAGGCCACGGGCTGGGCGAAACCGGGCCCGTCGAATACGAAGGTATGGTACTCGCCGTGCTCGCCGGCGGGATCCACGCCGGGCAGGCGCGCGATGTCCCTGGCGAAGGCGGCGTCGAGCTCGCGGCCAAGCCACGAGGCGTCGAGCTTCTGCACGTCCCGGCAGGTGACCATGGCGCGCAAGCCGCTGCCGACGCACGCCGCGAGCAGCGCCGCGGGCGGCTCTCCCCACAGCGGCTCGATGTGCGCCAGCCCGACGGCGCGGACCCGCTCCTCGAACCACGCGCGCACGTCGGCGAGGTGGAGGTTGCCGAACACGACGCCGGCGCACCCGGCGGCGGCGAGGCTTCGGAGCGTGTCGGTGAAGGTGGCTTCGTAGCGTTGCCACGTGGTGGGCTGTGCGAGCAAAGCGAGTCCGAGCGCCGCGGCCTGGGCTTCGATCAACGAACGCGGCGTCCCGTGGAAGCGAACGCGCCCGCTGGCCTCGTCGAGGAGGGTCACGAGCGTCGTCACCGGCAGGCCTCCCTCCTGGGCGCGCCGCAGCGCGAGGAAGCCGTCCTTGCCTCCCGACCACATCACCGCCAGCGGCCCGGTGGACTGAGCCATCGGCCCAAGATAAGCTTCGGCCCCATGCGCCGACACCGCTGGCTGCTCCCGGTCCTCGCGCTGCTCGTCCTGACCGGGGCCGGCGGCGATCCCATCGCGCCCGTCATCCTGCGTCTCGCCATCATCATCGTCGCCGCGAAGTTCGGCGGCGATCTCGCGGTGCGCGTCGGCCAACCCGCGGTCCTCGGCGAGCTGGTCGCCGGGGTCCTGCTGGGCAACGCGACGCTCGTGGGCTTCGGCGGCTTCGAGGCGGTCGCCAACGACGGGACCGTGGACATGCTCGCCCGGCTGGGCGTGCTGATCCTGCTGTTCGAGGTCGGGCTGGAATCCACGGTGCGCCAGATGCTCGCCGTCGGGTGGACCTCGTTGTTCGTCGCCATGCTCGGCGTCGTCACGCCGTTCGCGCTGGGCTGGGGCATCGGCGCGTGGCTGTTGCCGGACGCCAGCGAATACGTGCACGCGTTCCTCGGCGCGACCCTCACCGCGACGAGCGTGGGCATCACGGCGCGCGTGCTCCGCGACCTCGGGCGCTCGAAGGACCCCGAGGCACGGATCATCCTGGGCGCCGCCGTCATCGACGACGTCATGGGACTGGTGGTGCTCGCGGTGGTGAGCGGCGTCATCGTCGCCGCCAACACCGGTGGCGCGGTCAGCTACGGCGCGCTCGGCGCGATCGTCTCCAAGGCGTTCCTGTTCCTCGTCGGGGCCATCGTGCTGGGGGCCACGGTGGTGCCGGGGCTGTTCAACGCCGCGTCCATGCTGCGCGCCCCCGGCGTCCTGCTGGGGACGGGGCTCGGGGTGTGCTTCGTCCTGTCGTGGCTGGCCGATGCGATCGGGCTCGCGCCGATCGTCGGCGCCTTCGCGGCCGGCCTGATCCTCGAGGACGTGCACTACAAGCCCTTCACGACGCGCGGCGAGCACGGCCTCGAAGATCTGGTCCGGCCCATCTCCAGCTTCCTGGTCCCGATCTTCTTCATCTTGATGGGCATGCGCACCGACCTCGCGTCGTTCGCGCAGCCCGGTGTGCTCGGCCTCGCGGCGGCGCTCACGATCGCGGCCATCGTGGGGAAGCAGGCGTGCTCGCTGGGCGTGGGGCGCGGCCTCGACCGCCTCAGCGTGGGGATCGGGATGATCCCCCGCGGCGAGGTGGGCCTGATCTTCGCCAACATCGGGCTCGGGCTCGTGGTGGCGGGCGAGCGCATCGTCACGGAGGCGACGTACTCCGCGATCGTGGTGATGGTGATCGTCACGACGATGATCACGCCGCCGGCGCTCAAGTGGAGCTTGGGGAGGAAGCGAGCGCGCGGTTAGGGCGGTTGAGGCGGTTGGGGCGGTGGGGCGGCGCGGCTAGTACACTCTGCCGCCGAGCGGGACGTCGCGCTCGGGTGCGAGCAGAACCACGCGGCCCTCGGCGTCGGGCAGGCCGAGCACCAACACCTGCGACTTGAACCCGGCGATCCGGCGTTCACCCAGGTTCACGGCCGCGATCACCAGCCGGCCCACGAGATCCTCGGCTCGGTAAAGATCCACCAGTTGCGCGCTCGAGGTCTTCTCGCCGAGCGGCCCGAAGTCGATCCACATGCTGTGCGAGGGCTTGTGCGCCGCGGGGTTCGCCTCGCACCGGACGATCCTGCCCACGCGCATGTCGACCTGCTGGAACGCCTTATAGCTCATAGGTCACGACTCATGACTCACAACTCATAACTCACAACTCATAGCTCACAGCTCATAGCTCACAGCTCGATCTGCGCCCCGACCTCGATGACTTGCTCGGTCGGGATGTTGAACGACGTGGTAATACGCGGCGTGTTGCGGCTCATCAGCGCGAACAGCTTCTCGCGCCAGAGCGCCATCCCGGGGCGGTCGGAGGGCAGCAGCGTTTCGCGTCCGACGAAGAACGTGGTGGCCTCCAAGGCAATGACCAGGCCTTTGCGATTGCAGGCCTCGATCACTTCCTGCACGTCCGGCTCCTCGATGAACCCATAGTAGGCGGTGACGCGGTAGAACCCTTCGGCGATGCGCTCGACGACGACGCGCTCCTCGTCCGGTACCTGGGGCGTCTCGCGGGTGTTCACCGTGAGGAACACCACGCGCTCGTGCAGGACCTGGTTGTGGCGGAGGTTCGCGAGCAGGGTGTATGGCACGCCGTCGGGGGTCGCCGTGAGGAAGATCGCGGTGCCGCGCACGCGCAGCGGCGGCTCCGCGGCGATGTCGCCGAGCAGCAGCTGGAGCGGCATAGTGCGCTCGGAGAGCCGTGCGGCGAGGAGCGCCCGCCCGCGCTGCCATGTGGTGAGCAGCACGTACCCCAGGGCGCCCACCGCGAGCGGCACCCAGCCGCCGTGTGCGATCTTCAGCGCGTTCGCGCCGAAGAAGGAGAGGTCGAAGCTCAGAAACAGCATGGCCAGCACCGTGGCCCCCGCGAGGCCCCAGCCCCAGATCCGCGTCATCACGCGGTGGGCCAGAAAGGTGGTGATCGCCATCGTGGCGGTCACGGCCACGCCGTACGCGGCGGCCAGATTGCTCGAGGTCTGGAACGCGGCGACCAGGGCCAGCGACGCGATCAGCAGGGCCCAGTTGATCGCCGGCACGTAGATCTGCCCCATTTCCTTGGCCGACGTGTGCTTCACCGCGAGGCGCGGGGCGAGGCCGAGCTGCACGGCCTGACGCGTGAGCGAGAACGCGCCGGAGATCACCGCCTGCGAGGCGATGCAGGCGGCCGTGGTTGCGAGGATGATCAGCGGATAGAGCGCCCACCCCGGCGCCATGCGGTAGAACGGGTTGGCCGCGGCGGTGGGGTCCTGGAGCAGGACGGCGCCCTGGCCGAAGTAGTTGAGGAGCAGGGCCGGGAACACCAGTGCGTACCAGGCCAGGCGGATGGGCCGGCGGCCGAAGTGCCCCATGTCGGCGTACAGGGCTTCGCCGCCCGTGACGACCAGGAATACGGAGCCGAGCACGACGAAGCCCTGCCACTGATTGCGCTGGAAGAACTCGACGCCGGCCCAGGGGTTGATGGCCGCGAGAATGTGCGGCTCGCGAGCCAGCGCCACCGCGCCGAGGGCGCCGATGGTGAAGAACCACAGCAGCGTGATGGGTCCGAACATGGAGCCGACGCGTTGCGTACCGAACCGCTGCACCATGAACAGGCCGCCCAGCACCACGAGCGTGATCGGCACCACGTAGCGCTGGAATACGGGCGTCGCCACGGCGATGCCTTCCACCGCCGACAACACCGAGATCGCCGGGGTGATCATGCCGTCGCCGTAGAGCAGCGCGGCGCCGAACACCCCCAGCATCATGTAGAGCGGGCGACGGGAGGTGTGCTTCACGTCGCGCAGGGAACCGAACAGCGCCGTCAGCGCGAGGATGCCGCCCTCGCCGCGGTTGTCCATCCGCATGATGACGCCCAGGTACCACACCGAGATGAGCGCCGTCAGCGACCAGAATATCAGGGACAACACACCGATCACGTTCTCGCGCGTGACGGGAAGGCCGTGCGTCGGGCTGAAACACTCGCGCAGCGCGTAGAGCGGGCTGGTGCCGATGTCGCCGTAGACGACACCGAGGGCGCCCAGGGACAGCAGGGCGAGATAGCGGCCAGTCGGGGCGCCGGAAACCGGGGTGGTGCTCACAGGCGGGCGGCCGAAACACTACCGGAGGGGGGTGGGATTCTCAAGCCGACGACATAAGCTCAATTGTCACACAGACATACGGAGCGAGGGCATGGGCTCGGCCCGTTTATTCCGCGGGCGCGGGGAGCCGTTGAAGGAATGGGCCCGGTGTGAGCTTACCGGATTGGGCGGCGTTGGGTACTGTGGTGAGTAATTGCCTTGTCGGTCCGGGGTGCCGTCCGAGGTCCAACCTAAGTTAGGCGGCTCGGAGAGGACGCATGTCCACGGAGCAGCTCCACCTGTTTAACGCCGTGTACCTGGTCGTCCTGGTCGTTGTCGCCATTCTCACGCGCGCGAGCGCTCGGCGCATCGCGGGAGCCTTGGCTGGCGGGGCAGCCTTCGGGATGGTGGCGGTGGGTATCATCGCCCTCGGTGAGGAGATGGGGTGGTGGCGCATGGCGATCACTTGGGAGCCGTTCTTCCTGACGGTATTGTGGATCGACTTCGCCCTATGTGCCTTCATCTACCTCATAACCTGGCGTATCGCCCGCAGGTTCGGCTGGCGTGGGCTGGCTGTGGTGGTGGTCGTCTTCGCGCTGCTCGGCCCGGTGCGGGACTACCAGTTCATGGAGACATTCCCGGAGTGGGGCGCCTTCGGACCGGGTGTCGCGCCCGTCCTCGCGGTCTCCGCGACGTATGTTTTGTTGGTGGTCGTGGGGCAGGGGGTGATGCGGTTGATCGCCGGCCCGGCCCGCGAGGACCGGTTGGCGCGTCGGCCGTGGGAAGCCGCCTAACTAACTTGACTCCGGTGGGTCGGCGGTGCTATGGTGGTTGCGGCGGCCGCGGTGGTCGCCGCGGCCCGCAGCTAACGCTGTACGTTAGGCAGCGACCAACCTGAGAGGACAAGGAGACTCACATGGCAGAGAGCGTCTACAAGGTCATCGAGTTGGTCGGGACGAGCACGGAGTCCTGGGAGAAGGCAGCTGCGGCGGCCGTCAAGCGAGCGGCGAAGTCGCTCCGCGATCTGCGTGTGGCAGAGATCTCGCAGCTCGACATGCAGCTGAAAGACGGCAAGGTCGAGAGCTATCGAGCGAAGATCAAGGTGTCCTTCAAGTTCGAAGGCGACTAGAACCTATCTCTCGAAGCCGCAGGTTTTCATGGCTCACGCGCTGGCTGCGGGTCAGCAGGCTGTACGCGAGTTGCTCCGGCTCGAGCCGGATGTAGCGCTTCACGTTCTCGAACCATTCCATCGCGTTGCGCGCGGCGTTCTGGAACGCGGCGGCGTACTTCCGGCACAACAGGCTGTTGATCCCGTCGGCGGCGACGATCAGGTCGGCGTCGCCCCCGACCGAGGACGGCCATGTGGGCGTCGTCACTCAGCTCGGTGTGCTCCGGCCTGATGCGCGCACGGCGGCTTGACATCAGCGCGCTGGTCTGATATGAACGGCTGATCCACGCTGACCGAACCACCGGGTCCCAGCGCTCGGCGAGCGACCCCCGCAGGCCACCCACCGCGCGTCACACGATCCCAGCTGCACGCGGGACTCTGTCGAGCGTGTGCTCAACCTCAACAGGCCCCGTCACAGGGAGGCCCTATGGCTCGTTCGACGTACTGTTTCCCGGCCGCCGTGCTCATGACACTCGTAGTGATCGGCACGGCGTGCGACAAGACCCCTCCTGGCCTCGACCGGGATCACGACGCGACGCGCGTCCTCGCCCAGGAGCGAGGGGACAACCCCTGCGCCTCTGTGGCTCGGGTCGCCATCACGCCGGCGGCTCCCAGCGTTGCGGTGGGAGATTCGGTGCAGATCATCGCAACGCCGCTCACCATTCAGGGCGAACCGGTAATCGGATGCTCAATGACCTGGTTCCGGGCGGAGCCGAGCCGGTCCCGGATCGGCGGTGACCGGCGCGTGGCCATCTACGCGATCGTGGCGGTCGGTGCTGTAGCACCAGGCGTAGGCGCCGCCGCCTACGCAATCGGCACCAAGAACCCCTGGCTAGGACGGTAGGGCGGTAGGGCGGGAGCCGCCTGCCAGGCCGCCACTTGGCCGGGCCGCTCTCGCGCTGCTTCCTCACTGGATCGCGAGCGCGTCCACCTGATTGCCCGCCCGCCACAGAGCGCCGGCCTTGGCCCCAAGCATGAACCAGCGTTCCACGCCGCCCGCCGTCGCGCGCTCGAACCACTCGTCCGCCGCTATCGGCAGCTCAAGGCCGATTGAGACGCGGCCGAGTGTCAGGAACACGTTCTCTCGAAACCACCCGCCAAGGGATTCCCTTTTCTCCAATGCTTTCTCGAGGTGTTGCCGTGCCTCAGCGAACTCACCGTCAATCTCAAGAACCATTCCTAGGACCGCCTCAAGGGGCGGCCAGCCAGGGAAGAGTGCCGCACCGGTCTTGGCGATGTCACGCGCCTCATCAAGGGCTCCGGACCTAAGTTTCAGCCACGCAGGGCTCGGCCAGCCGCTCGGCGACTGCGACGGCGGCCCGGTGGAGCGACGGGCTGCGCCGGCCCGTCCCGCGTAGCGCCCAGTTCACGCCCTTCTTCACGAAGTTGCGCTCGTCCTGCGCTCCGCGTTCGACGAGCGGCAGGAATGTCTGGAAGCTCCCATCGGGTGACGTTTTGTCGTGGGTGGACAGGGAGGCCATCAGCGCGAAGCCGCCGCGCTTCACGAATTCACGAGGCGACTTCGCCCATTGGCGCGCCTTGTCCCATGCGAACGGCGTCCGGTCGAAGAGCTTGAAGCAGACCGTGTCGCAGTCGGCCCAGTTCTCGAAGCCCGCGGCCCACGCGTTCATCTGCCGGCTCGTCACGCGCGCCGGGTCGCCCACCAGCGCGGCGAGTAGGCGTGCCTCGTACCACCCGGTGTCCCACAACGCGAGCGACAGCTCGTGGTCCGGGCCCAGCTGCTTCCTCAGCCCGATCAGCTGGCCCATCGTCACGCCGAAGGCGCGCTCGGCCACGATGCCGTAGCGCGATCCCTTCGAGCGTGCGGCGGGTGCCCTTCTTCTCGAGCCACGCCAGGACCTGCTTCAGGTCCATGCGCGGCTTCATGCCCGGTCGAAGGCCTGCTGCATCCCGCCGATGTCGATCTTCCTCATCTGGAGCATCGCCTGCATGGCGGCGTTCGCCTTCGCGCGGTTCTTGTCCCCGAACATCCTGCCCAGCGCGGTGGGGATGATCTGCCACGACAGGCCGTACTTGTCCCGCAGCCATCCGCACATGTCCTCGGATCCGCCCGCGGTGAGCTTGCCCCACAGCTCGTCCACTTCGGCCTGCGTTTCGCAGCTTACAAACAGCGAGATCGCCGGAGTGAACGAGTACTTTGGACCGCCGTTCAGTGCCTGGAAGGCCTGTCCCTCCAGCCGGAACGACAGGCCCATCACGGTCCCGTTCGGCCCCGGCATGGTGCTCACGATCTTCGAGTTCGAGAAGATCGAGACGTAAAACTTCACGGCTTCTTCGGCGTTGCCGTTGAACCAGAGGAACGGGGTGATGTTCGGCATGTGGCTATTCTCCTTGCCGTTTGTGGAGGACACCGCCCAGCCAGGCACAGGGCAGGGCGGTGATCGCGAGCGCGATCGGATACCAGGCTGGGCCCAGGTGCATCGGAATCGTGGCGATGGCGCCGGCCGCGCTCAGGACGAACCCGATGGCCCCTCCCGCCAGCGCGTGACGCATCGGCGAGTGGGGCGCAAGCCTGGCGGTGATGTAGCTGCCAACGACGCCGTAGACGCACCGATAGGACAGCGCCAGGAGATTCATGCCCGGGTCGTACATCGGCTGGCCCCAGGGCGGATACACCTGAAGCACGTGCAGCACCTGGTCGGTGCCGAGCGAAAGAACTACCACCGCGATAAAGCCCAGAAAGACCGCGCCCGCGCTTCGCCACAGGCGGCGCGGTTGCGTACTCGTTGTCGCCCCAGCGGTCACTTGACACCCCCGGACGCCAGCAGCTCCGCGAGCTTGTCGTAGCCCGCTTCCATCCCTTCCTTCATGGGGGACTTGAGGACGCCGTCGCGGGCCTCCTTCGATTCGTAGCGCACCGTGACCGTGAGCGTGGTCTTTCCACCCTGCTCGACCAGGACCGTGGTGTCCACGGCCTCGCCAGGGTACCACGACTGGTCGAACTTCTCCGTGGCGACCATCCGCTCGGGTGCAGCGATCTCCCGGAAGACGCCGCCCATTCCCATTTCCGCGCGGTTGGGGCCGCGCCAGACGTACCGGTAGGTGCCGCCCACCTTCAGGTCGATATCGCAGACCGCCAGCGTCCAGCCGTTGTGCACGCCGAGCCAGCGCTTGAGCAGCTCGGGTTTGGTGTGTGCGTCCCAGACCAGGCGGCGCGGTGCGTCGAAGACCCGCGTCATCGCGATCTCACGATCGCTGGGGGTCGTGACCTGCAGTGTTCCGGTGCTCATCGCTGATCTCCCTGTCGCCTGGTGCGTGGACGTTTTGGTTCCATGGTCTTCATCTCTTCGAGAAGGGCGTCGAGGCGCTGGTAGTTGCCCTCCCAGAACTGGCGGTATTTCTCCAGCCATTCGGTCGCTTCCGCCAAGGGCCTGGCCTCGAGCGCTCGCGGTCGCCGCTGCGCGTCGCGGCCGCGCGAAATCAGGCCGGCGCGCTCCAGCACCTTCAAATGCTTGGAGATCGCGGGCTGGCTCATCGCGAACGGCTCGGCCAGCTCCGTCACCGACGCCTGGCCGGACGCGAGCCGCGCGAGGATCGCCCGCCGCGTGGGGTCGGCGAGCGCCATGAACGTGGCGTTCAGGCGATCGGGGCTCAGCCGCTCGTAATTGGCTTCCATAACCGGAGAGTTATATACAGACCAACCGACCGAACGTCAAGGGGCTGCTTGAATCTCGAGCCGCAGACCACTGCATAACATCAACCCCTACAATGATATACGGGCCGAGAGATGGCTCTCGACCCGCGAGCTCCCGAGGCAGGACTCGAACCTGCGACCCGCCGGTTAACAGCCGGCTGCTCTACCAACTGAGCTACTCGGGAAGACCGGGAATGCTAGCCGAGACCGGGGGGTTTATCAACGACGGCGTAGCGAATCGTGATTAGCGAGTAGCGAGTGGCGAGTGGCGTGAACGCTACTCGCTACTCGCCATTCGCCACTCGCTATCTGAAGACCGTATACGCCAGCAGGATCGTGTTGAGGGCCGTGAGGCCGAGTATGAAGTCGTCGTGCGTGAACCGCTTGCGCGGCACGATCATCTGGTCGCCCGAGCGCACGCCCAGCTCGCGCAGGGTGGCGTTGGCGAGTGCCGCCGCGTCCAGCCGCAGACTGAACGTGTTGTCGTCTCGGATGAGCCGCAGATCGCCCGATCGCCCGGTCGGCGCCACGCCGCCGGCGAGCGCCAGGAGGTCGAACACGGTCATGGTGGGGTCGGCGCTGAACAGCCCGGGCCGCACGACTTCGCCGAGCACGGCCACGCGGAACAGCGGGATGATGGAGATGTAGCTCTGGGTGAACAGCCGGCCGTACTCGGCGCGGATGCGCACGCGCAGCCCCGGGACGGTGAGGTTCCGTACGTCGATTTCCCCGATCAGCGGCAGCAGCAAGAGGTAGTTCTCGTCCACCGGGTATTCGCCGTTCAGGTCGCCGCGACCGAACACCTGGATCCGCACCACGTCGCCGGGCTGGAGGACGAGGGTGGAGGCCGTGTCGGCGCCGCGGGACGGGCTGACCTGGAAGGCGGGCGGACGGGCGCCGCCGCAGGCGGCGAGCAGGAGGGCGGCGCCAAAGGCGCAGGGAATCGCGGCGCGGGGCATGGCCGAATGTAGGAATGGGGCGGGGGTCGGGCAACGCTTGAGGCTCGACGCTCAAGCGTCGGAGGCCGCGCGCCGGGCCGCCTGCAGCGCCCCCGCGAGGTAGCGCCCGGTGACCGAGCCCTCGTGCGCCGCGACCTCCTCCGGCGTTCCCGCGACCACGAGGCGCCCCCCGTCGGCGCCCGCGCCGGGGCCAAGATCGATCACCCAGTCGGCGCGCTTCATGACGTCGAGGTGGTGCTCGATGACGAGCACGGTGTTGCCCTGGTCCACCAGCCGGTCGAGCACGCCGAGCAGGACGCGCACGTCGTCCACGTGGAGGCCGGTGGTGGGCTCGTCCAGGATGTACAGCGTTCGGCCGCGCCGCTTCCCCGCCGCCGCCAGCTCGCGGGCGATCTTGAGCCGCTGGGCCTCCCCGCCCGACAGGGTGGTCGCGGGCTGGCCGAGCCGGAGGTAGCCGAGGCCGACCTCGGCCAGGTGCCACAGCGCGCGGCCGAGCCGCTCCTGATGGCGGAAGCGGCGCATCGCTTCGTCCACGGTGAACTGCAGCACGTCGGCGATGGAGAATCCCTTGAGCTTCACGTCGAGGATCTCGCGCTTGTAGCGGGTGCCGTTGCAGGCCTCGCACGGCACGTAGACGTCGGCGAGGAAGATCATCTCCACCTGGACCGCGCCGGCGCCCTCGCACACGTCGCACCGCCCGCGCTTCGTGTTGAACGAGAAGTGATACGGGTGGTAGCGGCGCGAGCGCGCCGTGGGATGCGCGGCGAACAGCGCGCGGATCTCGTCGAACGCCTTCACGTAGGTGACCGGGTTCGATCGGGGCGTGCGGCCGATGGGCGACTGGTCCACCAGCGCGACGCCCTCCAGGGCCTCGAGGCCGGTCATGCGGCGCACGCCGCCCACGACTTCGCCCAGGTGCTCCTTCGCGCTGTGGCGTCCCTCGAAGTGGCGCTCGAGCTGGCGGTACAGCACGTCGTTCACGAGCGTGGACTTGCCCGAGCCCGACACGCCGGTGACGCAGGTCAGCGTGCCGAGCGGGATGCTGGCGGTGAGGTCGCGGAGGTTGTGGGCGGTGGCGCCCTCGATGGTGAGCCAGCGCGGGCCGGCGCGCCGGCGCACGCTCGGCGCGGCGATGGCCTTCTCGCCCGCGAGGTAGGAGCCGGTGAGGGTCCCGGCGCGCTCGAGCTGCGCATACGTCCCCTCGAACACGAGCTGGCCGCCGCGCTCGCCGCTCCCGGGCCCGAGCTCCACCAGCCAGTCGGCGGCGCGCATGGCGGCGGCGTCGTGCTCGACGGCCAGCACCGTGTTCCCCTGGTCGGCGAGGCGGCGCAGCAGCGCGAGCAGCCGGTCCGTGTCGCGCGGGTGCAGGCCGATCGTGGGCTCGTCGAGCACGTACAGCGTGTCGGTGAGCTTGCCGCCCAGCGCATTGGCGAGGGAGATACGCTGCGCCTCGCCGCCCGAGAGCGAGCGGGTCTGGCGATCGAGCGTGAGGTAGCCCAGGCCGACGTCGCGCAGGACGCCGAGACGCTGCTCCAGCTCGACGAGCACGGTGTCGGCGATCGCGCGCTGGTGCGGCGGCATGTCGAGACCGGCCACCCATGCCGCGAGGGCGTCGGCGGTGAGCGCGGCGACCTGGCCGATGGTGCGGTCCTGGATGGTGACCGCCAGCGCCTCGGGCTTGAGGCGCTTGCCGCCGCAGCCCGGGCACTCGAGTGCCATCTGGTACTGCCGCAGGAACACGCGGATGTACTGCTTGTAGCGCTTCGCCTCGAGCCCCTTCAGGAAAGGAAAGATGCCGAGGTAGCGGCCCTTTCGGCCGTAGAGCAGGGTTCGCCGCTGCTCCGCCTTGAGCGTCGCCCACGGCACGTCGATCGGGATGCCGAGGTCCTTGCACACGGTCTTGAGCAGGCGGCGCCGGCCCTCGTAGCGCGGCTTGGTCCACGGGTCGATCGCGCCGTCGCCGACCGTGCGCCCGGGATCGGGCACGATGAGCCGCTCGTCGTACTCGAGCACCGCGCCGAAGCCGTTGCAGCCCGCGCACGCGCCGCGCGGATGATTGAAGGAGAACAGCGCCGGCGTGAGCACCGGCGCGGCGGCCCCGCACGCGAGGCAGCGCGGCGAGCTGCTGAAACGGCGCTCCGGTCCGCTCGTAGGGAGGACGACGGCGACGCCGTCACCTTCGGCAAACGCGGTAGCCACCGAGTCGGCGAGGCGGTCGGCGGCGGCGGGCTCCGGGACGAGGCGGTCCACCGCGACCAGCACGCCGACGGCCGTGGCGAGATCCAGCCGTTTCGGCAGCGCGTCCAGCCGGTGCGCGGCGCCGGCGACGATCACCCGGACGAAGCCCATGGCCTGGAGATTCTCGACGATCTGCAGGTGGGAGGCTTTGACCGCGGGGGGGAGCGGGAAGGCGATGGTGACGGCTGACCGCTGACTGCTGGCCGGTGACAGCAGGGCATCGACAACCTCCTGCACGGTGTCCGCCTTCACGCCGCCGCCGCAGGCCACGCAGTGGACCCGGCCCGCGCGCGCGAACAGCAGCCGCAGGTAGTCGTAGATCTCGGTGGCGGTCCCCACCGTCGAGCGGCTCGACGTGGTGGGGTTCCTCTGCTCGATCGCCACGGCCGGCGCGATGCCCGTGATGCCGTCCGTGTCGGGTCTCGGCATTCGCTCGAGGAACTGCTTCGCGTAGGTGGAGAGGGATTCGATGTAGCGGCGCTGGCCTTCGGCGTAGATCGTGTCGAAGGCGAGCGAGCTCTTGCCGGAGCCGGACGGTCCGGTCAGGACGATGAGGCGGCGGTGCGGCAGCGCGAGGTCGAAGCCCCGCAGGTTGTGTTGCCGGGCGCCGCGAATGACAAGGTGCCGGTCCACAGCCTGCGAAGGCTAGCGGGATGGCCGGGCTGGCTCAAGCGCACTAGCTTCGGGGGCCGATGGCGAACGTCCTCAGCGCCAAGTTGCTGAAGCGGGGGCTCCAGTTCTTCGCGGTGGCGTCGCTGCTGGCCGTGATCGGCCTCCTCGCGTACACCGGCGCGTGGCGAACCACCCTGGACGCGTTCCTGCGCGTGCACCCGGGCTGGCTCGTGGCGGCGGTGGTGCTCGCCTCGTCGGACTGGCTGGGCGGCGGCCTGCGGATCTGGCTCCTCACGCGGCACGTGTACCGCAAGACGCCGTTCTGGGGCATGGTCGCGGCGGGCGGGTTGACCGCGTGGGCGGCATACCTCACGCCGGGCCAGATCGGCGGCGGTCCGACCATGGTCTATACGATGAAGCGTTTCGGCGTCCCGCTCCCCGAAGCGATGACCTCCACCCTCATGAGCTTCTTCACGACCGTGGTGTTCTTCGCGATCGCCGGCCCGCTGGCCATCGTGACCGGTGCCGGGCGGTCGCTGGCGACGCTCGGCGTGCCGCTCATCGGCGTGTCGCTGTACGACGTGTTCCAGGCGAGTGCAGCCGCGTTCGGCGGGATCGGTGGCGGCATCATCCTGATGCTGAGCTTTCCCCGCGTCACGGCGCGGCTGTTCCACGCGGTGGTGGCGTGGCTGGAGCGGCATCAGGGGGCCCGCGCGGCGCAGCGGGTCGAGGGCCTGCGGGCCGGGATCGACCGGATGCACGATTGCGTGGTCGCCTATTTCCGCACGCCGAGCGGCTGGCTCCAGATGTTCGTCGGCGTCCTGACCTCCGGCCTCGCGCACGCGAACCGCCTGGTCGCCGGCTACGTGGCGATGCGCGCGATCGGGCTCCAGGCCCATTTCGTGGACGTGCTCGTGATCCAGGTGATCGTGTCATTCCTCCTGTACTTCGCGCCGACGCCCGGTGGGGCCGGCATGGCCGAAGCGATTTCGGCGGCGCTGATGAGCCACTACGTGCCCAACCAGCTGCTGCCCGCGTACACGATCATCTGGCGCTTCACCATGAGTTACGCCACGGTGATCTTCGGCTCCTTCGTGTTCTACCGGCTGCTGCGCGGCCGGCTGGACGAGGCCACGGTCAGCGACCCCGAGCCCGAGCCCGCGTGAGCCGGTCGTTCCACGAGGAAGACCGGCTCGAGCCCACGTACGACGCCGCGCTGGTTCGGCGGCTGCTCGCGTTCCTCAGGCCCTATCGCGCGCGGGTGGCGCTCGCGCTCGTGCTGCTCCTGGCCTCGGCCGCGCTGCAGCTCACCGGCCCGACCACCACGCGCCTGGCCATCGATCGCGCCATCCCCGCCCACGACCGCAGCCTGCTCGGCCTGCTCGCCGGCGCCTTCGCGCTCGCGCTGGTGCTCGAGTTCTTCGTGGAGTACGCGCAGACGCTTCTGACCGCGCGCATCGGGCAGCGCGCCATGCAGGACCTCCGGATGGCGCTGTTCGGCAAGCTCCAGCGCCTGCCCATCGCGTTCTACGACAGGAACCCGGTCGGCCGGCTGATGACGCGCGTCACCAGCGATGTGGAGGCGCTGAACGAGCTGTTCACCACCGGCGTCGTGGCGCTGCTCGGCGACGCGATGGCCTTGACCGCGATCGTGGTCTGGATGCTCGTGGTGGACTGGCGGCTCGCGCTCGCGGCGTTCCTCGTGCTGCCGGGCATCGCGGTGGTGGCGCAGCGGTTCCGCGTGCGGCTGGGGGAGGCGTACCGCGAGATCCGGGTGCGCCTGGCGCGCATCAACGCGTTCCTCCAGGAGCACCTCTCGGGCATGCGGGTGGTGCAGCTGTTCGGCGCCGAACGGCGCACCGCCGTCACGCACGAGACCGTCAACCGCGAGCACCTGGTGGCGCACCTGGCCTCGATCAAGGTGTTCGCGGCGTTCTTCCCCGCGCTCGAGGTGCTGATAGCCGTGGCGCTCGCCAGCCTCCTGCTCACCGGCGGCCACCTGGTGCGCGAGGGGACACTGACGGTAGGCGTGCTCGCCGCGTTCCTGCAGCTGGCGCGCCGCTTCTTCCAGCCGATGCAGGACCTCGCCGAGAAGCTCAACGCAGTGCAGGCCGCCGTCGCGAGCTCGGAGCGCATCTTCCGGCTGCTCGACGAGCCGGAAGCTGCCGCCCCACCGGCGGGGGCGCGCGCGCGGCACGCCGGTGCGCGCGGAGCCCTCGCGTTCGAGGACGTCTGGTTCCGCTACGCCGACGACCAGGACTGGGTCCTGCGCGGCGTCTCCTTCACGGTACAGCCGGGCCAGACCTTCGCGCTGGTCGGCCACACCGGCGCCGGAAAGACCACGATCCTGAGCCTGCTGCTCCGGTGGTACGACGTCCAACGTGGGCGCATCACCGTGGACGACATGGATCTGCGCGAGCTGCCGCCGGCCGACCTGCGCGCACTGGTGGGCTTCGTGCCGCAGGACGTCTTCCTGTTCACGGGCGATGTGCGGGCCAACGTCGCCCTCGAGCGCGGCCTGCCGCCCGGCGCGGCCGACGCCGCGCTGGCGCGCGTCGGCGCCTCCCACCTCACCGACCGGCGGCTGGGGGAGCGGGGGGCGCAGGTTTCGGTGGGCGAGCGGCAGCTGCTGGCCTTCGCGCGAGCCCTGGCGGGCAACCCGGCGATCCTGGTACTGGACGAAGCCACGAGCTCCGTGGACGCCGAGGCCGAGGCCCGGGTGCAGGCCGCGACGGAGGAGTTGATGCGGGGCCGCACGGGCCTGGTCGTGGCGCACCGGCTCTCGACGGTCCAGCACGCCGATCAGATCCTGGTCCTCCACCAGGGCCGGGTGGCCGAGCGCGGCACCCACCGGGAGCTACTGGCCGTGGGGGGCCTGTATCAGGCGTTGTACGAACTGCAACTGGGCACCCAAAGCCCTGCGGCGGCGTAGCCTAGGCTGCTTGCCCCGGCCCTAGGCCGACGCTTACGTTTTGGGTCGTTCTCCTCGCGTCTAAGAGGCCTCTCGGATGGCGTTCATCGAGTACGGCGGGAAGCGGCACACGGTCCCGGCGGGTGAGATGTTGATTGGGACCGGGGCGGACTGCCATCTCCGCCTCGAAGGGCCCGGGATCGTGCTGCGGCACGCCGTCCTCACGACCGCACCCGATTTGTCTGTATCGGTCCGCAAGCTGGACCCGGCCGGCGCCGTGGAGGTGAACGGCGTCGCGCTGGGCAACGTGCCCCAATCGCTGTTGCACGGCGACAAGGTGACGGTCGGCGGGCTGGACCTGCTATTCGTGGACGAGCGCAAGAGCGGCAGCACCCAATACGTCTCGGCCGTCAAACTGACCGACCTCGCACCGCCGGGCGGCAAGAAACCAGGGGGAGCGCAAGCCGGCAAGCCGACCGCCGCGACCGGGGGCCGGGTGGTGTCGCTGACCGACGGCCGCGAGTACCAGGTGATTGGGGGCTCGCTCAAGTTCGGCCGTGACGCGAGCAGCGATGTAGTGGTCTCGGGCGGCCAGGTGTCGCGCCGGCACGCCGAGATCGTGCAGTCGCCGCGCGGCTACATCATCGTGGACTCGTCCACCAACGGCACGTTCGTCAACGGCGAGCGCGTCCAGAATCAACGCCTGCTGGCGCGGGCCGACATCCTGCGGTGCGGCGAAGAGGAATTCCGGTTCTACGCCGACGCGGTGCAGCCCGACGCGGGCGCCGTGCCCGCGCCTCCGCCGGCCGTCACGGCTGCTCCGCCGGCCCCGCCCCCGCCGCCCCCGCCGCCCGCGTCACCCGCGCCGCCCGCGCCGCCGCCGGGAGCGCCGGCCGCGTCGTCGTCCCAGCCAGGGCCCTCCGGCCAGGCGCCCCCGCCCCAGGCTTCCCGCTCGGCGCAGCTGATCAGCACCGGCTACTTCCCCTCGCCGCCGCCGCGCCCGGCGTCCAGCACGTCGCCGCGCACCGGCGAGGATTCGGCCTTGCCTGACGTGGCGGTGCCCGCGCCGGCCGCGCCGGCCGCGCCGGCCAGGGCCGCCCCGCCCCCGGCGCCCGCTCCGCTGGCAGCTCAAGTTCCGGCGCCGCCGCCGCCGCCGCCGCCGGCACCAATGCCGCCCCCGGCGGCACCGGCGCGGCCTCGTCAGGCGCCAATCAAGGCCACCACGCCGATCGTGCCCGGGGCCATCCCGAGGCCCCCGGCCGCGCCCGCCCCCGCGCCCAAGGCCCCTCCGGCGTCGGCGGCGCCCGCGGCGCCCGCGGCGCCCGCGGCCCAGGCCGGCACCGGCCAGCCGGGCCAGCGGCCGAGCGGACAGACCCTCGCGAAGTTTCTGGTGCGCTCGGGGGCGCTGAAGGGGCAGCGGCTGCTGGTGAAGGTGCCGATCGTCAACATCGGCCGGGCGGACTACAACGACCTGGTCATTCCCGACGATTCGGTTTCCAGCCAGCACGCGAAGCTGACGCGGCGCGAGGGCGTGTGGATCCTCACCGACCTGGGCTCGACCAACGGCACGCTGGTGGACGGCGAGCGAGTCGGCGGGGACGTGCCGATCGCGCCGGGAGCGTTCGTGCGCCTCGGCGACGTGCAGCTGGTGTTCGAGCCGACCGACGATTCGGCGGGCATGGAGAAGGGGAGCGGCACGCGCGCGATTTCGGCCGTGGATATCCGGAACCTCAAGCCGCCCGCAGGGCGCTGAGGTAGCGCCGCTTGCACGTCACTTGCGCCGCTCGCACCGACGTCGGACTTATCCGGTCCGGCAACGAAGACAATTTCAAGATGGTTCCCGAGCGCGGGGTCTTCATCGTCGCGGACGGGATGGGCGGCCACGCGGCGGGCGAGATCGCCAGCGAGATGGCGGTGACCCTCATCTCGCAGGGGCTGGGCTCGTTCAAAGGGGTCGCGCAGGACGAGGCCACGGCGCGGATGGTGCAGGCCATCAAGGCCGCCAACAACGCGATCTTCGAGCGCACGCTGAGTGAGCACGACAAGCGCGGCATGGGGACCACGGCCACCGCGCTGGTGCTCCACGGCGCCAACCGCTACCTGATCGGGCAGGTCGGCGACAGCCGCGCGTACCTGATGCGTGACGGCGTATTCCACCAGCTCACCAAGGACCACTCGTACGTGCAGGAACAGGTGGATGCCGGCTACCTCACGCCCGAGCAGGCGCGCACCCACCCCTACGCGAACGTCATCACGCGATGCGTGGGGGCGAGCGGCGACGTGCTGCCGGACGTGTTCGCCGGCACGGTGCGGTCCGGCGACGTGTTCCTGCTGGCCAGCGACGGGCTGACGGGGATGGTGGAGGACGACATCCTCCACGAGATCATCAAGGCGGGCGGCGTGCCCGACAAGTGGGTGGACAAGATGGTGGCGGAGGCCAACCGTCGCGGCGGCCTCGACAACATCACCGCCATCATCGTCCACATCGACAACGTGGAAGAAATGCCCGCGGAAATGACGACGACCGGCGAGGCCCACGCCGCCGGGACCTGATCAGCCGGCCAGCACCTCTCCCAACCGCTCGACGCTCACGGTCACGGGCCTGCGCGTGAAGACCCGGAGCCGGCACGCGCTTTCGGCCAGCCGCGCCGCGAACGGCGGCAGATCCATCCGGCCAGGCCAGCCCTCCTGGGTCAAGCGGTCCACCGAGCCGTCGCTGCGCGCGACCGGCAGGTCCATCCCGAGCATCGCGTCCTTGTGCGGGAAATCGATCAGCAGCTCGGCGGGGCCCAGGCCGACCCCACGGCCGAGCGCGTCTTCGGCCTTCGCCAGCCGCGCCGCGTCGCCGCGGAGCCAGGCGGGCAGGGGCACCGGCAGGCCCAGCTCGCTCGGCAGCACCTCGAGCGCCCGCTTGTAGAGCCGGCGCTCCCGCAGCGCCGACGCGAGCCCGGTGCGGTCGGCGCCGAGCAACTCGTGCATCAGGCCGTCGTCGGTGGTCTCCGCCACGGTCGCGGTGTCGAGTGCGCGGTCCACGAGCGCCTCGTGCACCAGCCGCTTGAACATTGCGGTCGCGCTGCGCACCGCGTGGTGCCAGTAGACGTTGCGGTACATCTGGTACTTGGCGAACAGCAGAGATTCGAGCGCCGCGATGCCCTTCTCGTGGATGCCGACGCGACGCTTCCCGTCCAGCTCGACCACGGTGAGCGTGGCGAGCAGGCGGTCCACGTCTACCTCGCCGTAGGGCACGCCGCACATCAGTGCATCGCGCTTCAGGTAGTCGATCTTGTCGAGATCGGTGGACCCCGAGATCAGCCCGGCCAGCGGGTGATCGCTCTCGCCGCGGATCAGCGCGCCCAACTCGGCGGCGGGATCAGCGAAACCGTGACCGCGCAGCACGTCGGCGAGCGGGCTCGAGGCCAGCAGGTCGCGGGCGAGGGTCTCGTGCGAGGTGAGACCGGATTCTTCGAGCGCGTGGCTGAACGGGTAGTGGCCGATGTCGTGGAGCAGCGCGCCGAGGCGGATGAACAAGGCGTCGCGCTCGGTGAGGCCCGCGAGCCGCCCACGCTCGGCCAGCGTCGCGAGGGCGCGGCGCGCCAGGCCGTAGGCGCCGAGCGCGTGCTCGAAGCGGGTGTGCGTGGCGCCGGGATAGACGAGGAACGCGTGGCCGAGCTGTCGCACGTAGCGCAGGCGTTGAAAAGCCGGCGTGTCCACCACCTGCGTGGCCCCCGGCTCGAGCACGATGTTCTGCCAGAGGAGGTCGCGGACCACGACCTCCCGAGGGGGAGGGGGGGGAGGGGGTGGGACGGCCGTCAGACCGCCTTCGGACCCGCGGCCAGCACCGAGGCCGGAACGCCCGCGGCGTACTTCTCGAAATTCTTCTGGAACAGCCCGGCGAGCTTCCGCGCCTGAGCGTCGTAGGCGGACTCGTCGGTCCACGTGCCGCGCGGCGTGAGCACCTCGGTGGGGACGCCCGGCACTGCCGAGGGCACCATCACGCCGAACACCGGGTCCGGTGTGCCCGCCACGCCGTCGAGCTTGCCGGCGAGGGCGGCGCGCAGCATCGCGCGGGTGTAGCCGAGGTTCATCCGCGAGCCCACGCCGTAGGGACCGCCGGTCCAGCCGGTGTTGACCAGCCAGACTCGCACCCGGTGTTGCTGGATCCGCTTGCCCAGCATCTCGGCGTACAGCGCCGGCGGGCGAGGCAGGAACGGCGCCCCGAAGCAGGTCGAGAAGGTCTCCTTGGGCTCGGTCACGCCGCGCTCGGTGCCGGCCACCTTCGCGGTGTATCCCGACAGGAAGTGGTACATCGCCTGGTCGGTAGTGAGCTGCGCGATCGGCGGGAGGACCCCGAACGCGTCGGCCGTAAGGAACACGACGTTGGTCGGGTGGCCCGCGGCGCCGGCCGGCACGTGGTTCGGGATGAAGTCGATCGGGTAGCAGGCGCGCGTGTTCTCGGTGATGGCCTGGCTGTCGAGGTCGAGCTGGCGGGTCACCGGGTCCATCACGACGTTCTCGAGCACCGTGCCGAAGCGCCGCGTGGTGGCGTAGATCTCCGGCTCGCCCTTGGGCGAGAGGCGGATGACCTTGGCGTAGCAGCCGCCCTCGAAGTTGAAGACGCCCTGGTCGCTCCAGCCGTGCTCGTCGTCGCCGATCAGGCCGCGCTCGGGGTCGGCGCTGAGCGTCGTCTTGCCGGTGCCCGAGAGGCCGAAGAAGACCGCGACGTCGCTTTCATTTCCGACGTTGGCGGAGCAGTGCATCGGCAGCACGCCGCGGTCGGGCAGCAGGTAGTTCATGATCGTGAAGATGGACTTCTTCATCTCGCCGGCGTACCGGGTGCCGCCGATGAGGATGAGCTTCTGCGACAAGCACACAATGATGCAGGTGCCGGATTTGGTGCCGTGCGTCGCGGGGTCGGCCTGGAACTCCGGCGCGTGGACGACGGTGAAGCCGGGCTCGAAGCTCGCCAGCTCGTGGGCGTGGGGGCGCACGAACATGTTGTTCACGAACAGCGCGTGCCACGCGGTGGGCGTGATGAAGCGGACCGCGAGGCGATAGGCCGGGTCGGCGCCCGCGAACAGGTCGCGGACGAACAGGTCCTGGGTCTCGAGGTGCCGCAGCATGTCCGCGTGGAGGCGGTCGAAGTGCGCCGGCTCGAACGCCTGATTGACGTTGCCCCACCAGACCGTGGTTTCGGAGGCGGGCTCCTTGACCACGAACTTGTCGTTTGGGGAGCGACCGGTGTGCGGCGTCGTGAGGACGACGAGGGGTCCGCCGAAGGCGACCTTGCCCTCGCCGCGCCGCACCGCTTCCTCGTAGAGCGCGGCCGGCGCGAGGTTCCAGAAGGCCGTGCCGGTGTGGCGCAGGCCGTGGCGTTCGAGGGACGAGGAGTGGGCGGTGGTTGTCATCGCTCGGTGGTCGGGTTCGCCGTCAGCGGTTCATAAGGAACACCAAACATAACCGCCGGGGTCGCGCGGGTGCAGAAGCGGGCGCAACTCCTTGGGGAGCAAGGCCTTAGCGGCTGGCGTCGAGCACGTTGATCTTTTCGACGCGCGGCCCGTGCCTCCCCCCGCCAAACTCCGTCTGTAGGAAGGCCCCGACGATGTCCGCCGCGAGCCGCGGCCCGATCAGCGTCCCACCCAGCGTGAGCACGTTGGCGTCGTTGTGCTCGCGCGCGTTCTTCGCCGTCGTGAGGTCGTAACACAGCGCGGCCCGCACCCCGGCCACCTTGTTGGCGGCCATCGCGCTGCCGATGCCCGCGCCGTCCACCATCACCCCGCGCCACGCCCGCCCGTCCGCCACGGCGCGCGCGACGGCCACTGCGAAATCCGGATAGTCCACGGCTTCGGTGGAGTGGGTGCCGAGGTCGAGCACCTGGAATCCCAGGCCCTCGATCACCGGCTTCAGCTGCTCCTTCATGGGGAAGCCGCCGTGGTCCGCGCCGAGTGCCACCACGGAACCGCTCGCCGCCGCACGGCCAGGCTCGGCGCCAAGTGCGCTGGTCCGCTGATGCCCTGGTGCGCTGGTCCGCTGGTCCGCTGCTGTCCCACCGCGCTCGAACGCCACACCTAACGTCTTCGCGAGGTCGCGTGCCGCGGGCGTGACGATCGCGTCGCCGCCGACCGTGAGCGCTCGGCCTTCGCGATGGGCTTGGCGGACGTCGGCTTCGGTGACGGCGCGCCGGCTCACGGCTGCGGGCGGATCGTCGGCGTGGTGTGGTGCAGGTACTGGAACGTCACGCGGTCGGTTGGTGAGAGGGTGCCGCGCCGCGGCGGGCTGTACATGATGTCGCTCGTGTCGGGGCTGTGGTTTAGGATCCCGAGCGCATGGCCCAGCTCGTGGGTGGTGACCATGCGATAGCAGCCCGCGAGTGCGACGGGGTCGGTCGCAATGGGATACACATAGGCACGCACCGGGCCGAGCAGGGTGTTCGTCGAATCGAAGTCGGCGCGGGTCTGGCCGCCGCAGGCACCCACCGAGTCCGCGGCCAGCGCGATCGCCGCGGGCGGGGCCGGTGGCGCGCTCGGCGGATTGCGAACGATGACGTCCGCCGTGGTCGAGTCGGTGACGAGCGTGATGGAAAGCTCGCCGCAGCGCAGGGCGCTGAGCCAGCGCGCGGCCGCGGTCGCCACGTTCGCCTGAACGTCCCCCACCGGCTCGGCGTAGACGCGCACGGGTTGGTGGCTCGCGGGCCAGCGGAACACCAGCGTCGTGTCGCCGTTCAGTACGTAGCTGTACGGCAGCCCGTCCTCGAAACAGGCGCTCACGCCCACGTTGTCGTGGCACGCGGCAACGACGCCGGCCGCGAGCGCGGCTTTGGCGAGGACACCGAGCGGGCGCGCGGGTCGCATCAGGGGAACATACTCGCGGGGCCCGCTCCCGCGCTCAGGCGGCGGGCGCCGCGGCGCGTCGCCGCGCCAGGCGCCACCCGACACCCGCCAGCGCGAGGACCGCACCGTACGTGCACACGATGAGCGGACCGGTAGGCCAGTCGGTGACGTAGGACGACGCGAGGCCGATCGTCGAGCCGACGACCCCGGTCGCCCACGAGATGGCCACGAGCGCCATCGGGCGGGTGGCGAACAGGAAGGCCGTGACGGCGGGAACCACCAGGAAGGTGAATACCAGCGGCACGCCGGCGATGGGCACCGAGAAGGTGATGACGAGCCCGAACCCGAGGTAGAACAGGAAATCCCACCACCGCATCCGCCAGCCTTGTGCTACGGCTTTCTGCGGCTCGAACGATATGGTCTCGAACCGGCGGCGCAGCGCGAGGAAGTACACCGCGAGAACCACGTAGGCGGCGGCCAGCCTGACGATCGTCGGCCACGTCACCCACAGCACGGTGCCTTCGAGGATCTCCTTGATCGCCTCGCCGCCCGCCGGCACGCGGTTGGCGATGAGGATGGCGGCTGCCGACGCCATGACGAACACGATGCCGATGATCGCTTCCTGGGGCACGCGGCCGAGGTGCCGCGAGCGCGTGGCCGCGAAGATGGCCGCGCCGACCACCACCGCGGCGATGGCGAACAGCTGCGCGGTGGGCGAGGTCCGCGCCACGCCGAACAGCAGGCCGGTAGTCGTACCCAAAGCCGCCATCTGGGCGAGCGCGAGATCCACGAAGATCACCTCCCGGGCGATCACGTGGAGGCCGAGGTACGAGTGGATCGTGACAAGGATCATGCAGGCCACGAACGGCCGGAGCATGATCTCCAGGAAGTCGCTCATCGTCCGGCCTCCCCGCGGCCCGCGAAGCCCTGCGCGAGCTGGGTGATCCAGGTGTTCATCAAGTCGAAGTAGGTCTCGATGCCCGGCGCGCCCTGGGTGTTCTCAGGCACGATCACCGCCGTCGCCCCCGTACGCTCCGCCACGACGCGAATCTGGTTCCGGTCGAAGTAGTTGGACGCGAACAGCACCGGGATGCGCCGCTCCCGCATCAGAGCGATGACCTCCTGTACGTGGCGCGGGGTCGGCGGGATGCCGGGCTTCGCCTCGATGAACTCGACGCAGGTGACGCCGTAGCGCCGGCTGAAGTAGGCCCATTCCTTGTGATAGCAGACCATTTGACGGCCGCGGAAGGCCTGGGCCTGCTGCATCCAACCGCCCAGCCGCGTCAGCAGCGGCCGGCCCTGGTAGGGTGTGCGGGCGAGGAAGTCCATCTCGCGGTCGTTGCGCGCCAGGTCGGACAGGGTGGCCGGGGTCAGGATGCGGACCAGCTCGTCGCCGTAGGTGGCACGCAGGATCCGCAGCTCGAAATCCTGCTCGCGCTCGGCGTACGACGCGGCGTTGGCGGCGTCCACGCGCCTCAATCCCGCGAGGATGTTCCGCGCGATGATGATCGCGTTGATGGGGTCGGTGTGGATGTGCGGGTTGCCGTCCACGTGGATGTCGCCCTGGGCGCGTGACAGCGACGCCGGCACTTCGAGCAGCCGGATGCCCTCGTACCCCGGCACGTAGCCGCGGCCACCCATGCGTACGCTCGGGTTGCCGGCGCGGTCGAGCAGGGCGGGCACCCACAGCTCGAGGTCCATGCCGGTGGTGACGAACAAGTCGGCGTCTCGCAGCAGCGGCACGAAGCTGGGCCGCGGCTGCACGAAGTGCGGGTCCTCGTCACCCTCGGCGATCGCGGTCACCAGGGCGCGCTCGCCGGTGATCTCGCGCGCGATGGCCGCGTAGGTCGTGAGCGAGGTGACGACCTTGATGCGCCGTTGAGCCACGGCGCCGGGCGGCGCGGCCAGCGCGGCCGCGGCCAGCAGGGCAAACGGGATGGGGGCGCGCATCAGAACAGCTCGTGCTTATGGGGGCCCATCGCCCAGACGAAATGCAGGGCCAGCCGGTTGGACTCGGCGCCGAACGCGTCGCGCCGGCGCGTGTACTCGGAGCGCAGGTACACGAATTCGCTTTGCCAGAACGTGAGCGTTGCGTGCGCTTCCTGCTCGTGCGCGCGCGCGAACGGATCGGGCGATTCGGCGTAGTCCACCCGGGCGCCGGCGATCCACCGCCGGCCGAGCCGGACCTGCCCGCCGAGATACCCGCCGCGTCGGGTGGCGCCCGCGCCGGCGAACCGGCGGCGGACCGCGAACAGCTCGCCGCGGACGGTGACACCGCGCCGCGTGGCGTCCGCGGGCGGGCGCCAGCTGAACCGCGCGGCCAGGGCGCCGATGGTGCTCTCCAGGCTCGTGTCGGGATTCGTGCCGTAGGCGCCGGAGAGGCTGAGCTGCGCGAACGTGGAGCGGGAGATCTGCCAGAAGCCGGACACCTGCGACAACACGCTCGCCCGGTCGCCTCCGGCGAACAGCTCTTCGTTGGTGCCCTTCGTCGCCTGGACGGTCCACTCGTACGCCCCGGCCCCCCGCCCGGAGAAGGGGAGCGGCCAGTACAGCGACGCGCCGGTCCCGGCCAGTCCTTCCTCGCCGAGGTAGAGCCGGTGCACCAGCGGCAGGTCGCCCTCGGGAAGCGCGTGCACATGCCAGCGGTTCAGCTCGCCGAGCGGCTGGCGGAACCTGCCCACGTCGAGGCGGAAATGGCCGGGCAGGCCGGCCCAGAACACGTAGCCTTCCTCGACCTCCACGCCCGCCTCGGACGCGGCCACGAAGATCTTCGTGTACGAGAAGGGATCGAGCGCCGACTGGAAGGAGAACTCGAACTCGCGGGGGTCGAATGTTTCGGTCTGGGGGCCGGGGTCGGTGAGCGTGGAGTGGATGATGGCCGTCACGGAGATCTCGGGGTTGAGCGCGTTCTGTCCCAGGCGGGCCTGCCGCGGAGCGGCTACGGCCGCCGAGTCGCGGGACGCCGCGCTCGCGGCGGCGCGCAGTGCCGCCAGCTCGTCGTCGGCCGGGTCTCCGGCGGGTCGAGCGCGGGTCAGGCTGTCGATGCGCGCGTGCATCGAACGAATGACCGCCGCCAGCGAATCCAGCGTGCGCTGCTGGCGCCGGAGCGCGCTGTCGGCGGGCGTGTTCTGCGCCGCGGCGGTGGTTGCAGACAGGATCGCGGCCGCGGCCAACGCCGCGGACCGTCGTGGTAACATCATCGGAGCATCCTCCCAGGGCGACGTGGACCGCGGCGCCGGAACGGCGCCCGGTACTCACGCCGCGACGGGAGGTGCCCGGGATGCGTGAAGCGGGGAGGTGTGACTCCTGGGGTCCGGCGGCTCGGCCCGGGTCGCCGGTGCCGACCGGCGCACGTCGTCTACGGGAGTGGTGGACGGCGAGGCCGGACGCGCCCTTGAGCCCGCCCACTGACACAGGACGCAACGATCCGGAGCGTGGAGAATCAGGCACTGTGATGAATGGGCCCGCTCGAGCGCGATCTCCGCGCTTCGGTCCGGGCGCGTGTGGGCCAGCGGCACCAGCGCGCAGACCACGAGCTGGAGCACGGCGAGGGCGAGGCCCAGGCGTCGGAACGGTCGAATCGTCACGGCCACCAGATGTTAGCCTATCACCCGGAGAGATTCAAAGTTCCCGGCCGCCGGATCAGGTTCCCCCGAAGCCCTGCGCGCCGAGCAGCGGCACGAACCGCACCGGCCCGAGCCGCCGGGCCACGAACCGCCCCTCGCCCCGCGTCAGCACGACGAGCTCCTGCTCGGCGGGGTCGCCCACCGGCGCGACGAGGCGTCCGCCCTCGGCGAGCTGCCCCAGCAGCGCCGACGGTACGTCGGGCGCGGCGGCCGTCACGAGGATCGCGTCGAACGGCGCCTCCTCCGGCCAGCCGAGGCTGCCGTCACCGACCTTGAAGCGGATGGCGCCGTAGCCCTGCGCGTCGAGCGTTTCGCGGGCGGCGGCGGCGAGGTCGGGCAGGCGTTCGATGGTGTGGACTTCGCGCACGAGCTCGGCGAGGATCGCGGTCTGGTAGCCCGAGCCCGTGCCGATCTCGAGCACGCGCGCGGTGCGCGCGAGCCCGAGCGCCTCCGTCATCAGCGCGACGATGAAGGGCTGCGAGATGGTCTGGCCGCTGCCGACGGGCAGCGGGCCGTCGTCATAGGCCAGCCTGGCGAGCGAGTGGGGAACGAAGAGGTGGCGCGGGACCCGCACCATCGCGGCGAGCACGCGCGGCGCCCGCACGCCGCGCGCCGCGATCTGGCGGCGCACCATGTCGACGCGCTCGGCGCGGCGCTCGCGACACCGCAGGCTGCGCCGGCGAACCGCGGCGTTCACGCGCCGGCGGCGGCGGCGCGGAAAGCGTCGGCGAGGGAGCGCTCGGCGGTGCGGAGCTCGGCCCGCAGCCGCGCCATGACGTTGTCGTAATGGGCGAGGTGCGTGAGGTCGCCGCCCTGGGCTTCCACTGCCTGCCTCAGCTCCGCGATGCGCTGCAGGTGACGCTCGACGGCGTGGCCGAGGCGGCCCAGGGCTTCGCGCAGCTCGCCGGCCACCGCGCGGCGGCCCTCACGGCGGCGATGCAATGCCGCCACCATCTCGCGCACCCCAACCGTCGGAATGCGGCCGCGGGGGAGCGCGTCCGTGCTCAACGCTCGTCGGTACGCAGGAGTCGGCCGATCACCGAGGTCCTGCGTTCCCGCGTTTCGGCCAAGGCCGACTCCGCGTCCGCCGTCCGGTGCTCGAGCTGGAGCTTGGACTCGCGGAGGCGCTCGACCAGCGCGCGCTCGGCTTCGAGCTCCTGGCGCAGGCGATCCACGTCGCTGCCCGCCGGGGGGGGAGGGGGGGGGGGGGCGGCGGCGGGGGCG